>ERZ1664506.98-NODE-98-length-7961-cov-5.355300_pt1 | contig 7961 bp, 4 predicted proteins | sample MGYA00575341_ERZ1664506 | MGnify/ENA primary metagenome ERZ1664506 (study PRJEB40874, sample SAMEA4040754) | Gallus gallus | biome: gut; material: content | place: India | collected 2016-01-01 | study: EMG produced TPA metagenomics assembly of PRJEB14491 data set... | reverse complement strand
GTTCTTGACGATATTGACAACCACGGAATAGAACGTGACGAGCTGACTCTTCATGTCGGAGCTGGAACGTTCAAGCCTGTAAAGAGCGAAAAGATAGCAGGACACGGGATGCACACCGAATATATATGTGTAAGACGCTCAACGCTTGAAAACCTGATACGGCACGATGCCCACGCAATAGCCGTAGGAACAACAAGCGTCCGCACGCTTGAAAGCCTTTATTACATAGGCGCACGTTTGGCTGAAAATCCTGACGCGACAGAAGAGCAGCTGCATATAGAACAATGGGAGCCATACGATACGCACCCTACGATTTCGCCGGTAAGTGCGCTTCAAGACATTGTTAATTATCTTGACCGTAACGGTCTAAGCTCGCTTCACGGCAGCACACAAATTATAATAGCTCCGGGGTATGAATACAAGATAGTGAAGATGCTCGTAACGAACTTCCACCAGCCTCAAAGTACACTGCTGCTGCTCGTTAGCGCATTCGTCCATGGAGACTGGAAAAAGATATACGATTATGCGCTCGGGCATGATTTCAGTTTTCTGAGTTACGGCGACAGTTCCTTATTGATACCATAAAACAAAGAATGACAACTGTTTGCAAATATAATTCATACGGTTTGTTTCAACAAGATAAATATATTCAATCATGAAGATAGGAGACAAAGTTAGATTTTTAAGCGAGACCGGTGGCGGAGTAATCGCAGGATTTCAAGGCAAAAACATTGTCTTGGTTGAAGATGAGGACGGCTTCCAGATACCGGTGCGCAGCAACGATGTGGTCGTCGTGGAAACTGATGATTACAATATAAAGATTGATAATCCGAGCAAAAAGGCGGAGACTAACGATGAAGATTACGACCCTGCCGACCGGCCGGTAACTTTCCGTGCCGAGCCTGAAGAGCGCAAAGGCGGAGACATGCTTTCGGCATACCTTGCATTCGTTCCTGTTGACAGCCGGGAAATCACACGGACAAAGTTTGAAGCATACATAGTCAACGACAGCAATTATTACATTTATTATTCATATGTTTCGGCAGAAGGTGTCAACTGGCACTTGCGCTCGACTGGTGAAATAGAGCCTAACACCAAACTTTTCATCGAAGAGTTTGACCGCGACACGCTGAACACCATGGAGAGGGTTGCTGTACAGCTTATTGCCTACAAGAAGGACAAGCCATTCATGATAAAACCTGTAATTGACGCGCAGCTAAGAATAGACACCGTAAAATTCTACAAGCTGCACACTTTTAAGGAAAACGACTTCTTTGAGCAGCCCGCCCTACTCTACACCATCGTTGAGAACGACAATCCGGTGCGCCCGCTTGTCATTGACGCCAAGAAGCTTAAACAAGAGATGGCACGCAAGATGACAAGCGACAAAACCAAGCCGACAGTACAGCCTGCAAGGAAGCAACACGGCAAGGACGAGCCGGTAGTAGTTGACTTGCACGCCAACGAGCTGCTTGAAACCACTGCCGGGCTGTCGGCCTCAGACATTCTGAACCACCAACTCGACGTATTCCGCAAGACGATGGAAGAGTATAAAGGCAAACCCGGTACGAAGCTGGTTTTCATACACGGTAAGGGCGAAGGCGTATTGCGCCACGCAATAATACACGAGCTGAATTACCGCTACAAGAAATGCCCCTATCAAGACGCCTCTTTCCAGGAATATGGATATGGAGCTACGCAGGTGACAATCAAATAGCATGTATCTGCAGAAACAGCCGCCAACACGCCATATTTCAAAACATGGCATATTGGCGTGCAAAAGGCGGCCTTTCACAAGGCAAAACATGACCTTTTACACAACGAAAGGCCATGTTTTGCAACCCGGCAGATTTTACATTCGGATTAGGTTGGTAAATTGTAAAATAATCACATAAAGTAAGATGCAACACGGATATATAAAAGTTGCGGCGGCAGTGCCTCTGGTTAAGGTTGCCGATTGCGATTACAACATACAGCAAATAGAGAACATCATTGCGCAGGCGGAAGGCAAAGGCGTTGAAATAATCGTCTTCCCGGAGCTTAGCATTACCGGCTACACATGCCAGGACTTGTTCCGCCAAAGCCTGCTGCTGGAACAGGCGGAGACGGCAATACTGATGCTGCTCGACTTTACGAGAAACCTTGACATCATAACCATTGTCGGCGTTCCGGTAGCGGTAGGCAACCTGTTGCTCAATTGTGCGGCTATAATACAAAAAGGAGATTTGCTCGGCCTCGTACCAAAGACATTCTTACCCAACTACGGCGAGTTTTACGAGAAACGCTGGTTTGCGTCATCACAGGATTTGCAGCCTTCTGAAATACGTTATGCAGGCAACACGGTACTTGTCACGCCGCAGCCTACGCTCTTCCGCACATGCGACGGAGTGCTTTTCGGAGTGGAAATATGCGAAGACGCATGGGCGCCCGCCCCACCGAGCACGTCGCTCGCCCTTGCCGGTGCTGACATAATATTCAACCTTTCCGCAAGCGACGAACTGATAGGCAAGCACCGTTATCTTGACAGTTTGCTGTCACAGCAGAGTGCACGCACCATCTCTGGATATGTATACAGCGGCTGCGGCTTCGGCGAAAGCTCGCAGGACGCGGTATATGCAGGCAACGCCATGATTTACGAGAACGGACAGCTGTTGGCCGCAGGCCAGCGGTTCTGCCTTGAGCCGCAGACCGTAACTACACAGATTGACATAGAAAAACTAAGAAGCGAGCGTCGTGCCAACAGTACGTATGCCGCTGCACAGCGAGGACACGGCTCACGTATAGTCAACGCCCATACAGCCACGGCAAAGCGTGATTTCGAACTCGTGCGATATGTCGAACCGTATCCGTTCATTCCGAAGGCTGCCGATATGGCAGATAGTTGCAACGAGATATTCTCCATCCAAGTTGCAGGCCTTGCAAAACGCCTTGTTCACACCGGTTGCAAGACTGTTGTCCTCGGCATTAGCGGAGGGCTTGACAGCACTCTTGCCCTACTTGTTTGCGTAAAAACATATGACAAACTCGGATGGGATAGAAAAGGTATTATCGGCATAACGATGCCCGGTTTCGGTACGACAGACAGGACACACGACAATGCCATGTCACTGATGGAAAGCCTTGGCGTCACAATCCGTGAAGTAAGCATTACCGCCGCAGTAAAACAACACTTCATAGACATTGGCCAGGACATCGCGCAACACGACGTAACATACGAAAACAGTCAGGCACGTGAACGTACACAGATACTCATGGACATAGCCAACAAGGCAGGCGGACTGGTTGTCGGCACGGGCGACCTGTCCGAGCTTGCACTTGGCTGGGCGACATATAACGGCGACCATATGAGCATGTACGGTGTAAATGCAGGAATACCGAAAACCTTAATACGGTATTTGGTCAAGTTTGCCGCAACCGATGTTGACGAAGTTTCAAGAAAAATACTTCTTGACATAATAGACACACCGGTAAGCCCAGAGCTTATACCTGCCGACGAGGACGGCAACATAAGCCAAAAAACGGAAGACATTGTAGGTCCATACGAATTACACGACTTCTTTTTATACCACATTCTGCGCTTCGGTTTCCGTCCGGCCAAAGTATATATGCTTGCGCGGCAGGCCTTCAACGGCGCAAATGGCGGTCCGAAATATGATGAAGATACCATCAAGAAATGGCTTACCGTATTTTTGCGGCGTTTCTTTGCGCAACAATTCAAGCGCTCCTGCCTGCCTGATGGTCCCAAAGTAGGAAGCATCAGCCTAAGTCCGCGCAGTGATTGGCGTATGCCAAGCGACGCTTCGTCTGCCCTTTGGCTGAAAGAATGCGGACAAATCTGACGCTCGAAAATACTATAAAAAAGGCTCAAGAAGGATGACATGCAACCCTTCCTGAGTCTTTTTATTTCATACTACATGCCTGACGAGCCATCGTCCTGCTCCCAATATTCGTAGCATCCTATATCGGGAGCATCGTCGCGCAACCGTCCGTCGCGGTCTTCAGGCAGTGAATAATCCTTGTTGGCGGCACCTATTGCTGGTGACTCAACGGCAAGATGGAAATCATATCGTTGCAAGTCAATATCGACCAACCTAAAATTCTCTTCTCCACTTATTGCTGCGGTATCTTCAATATTCTCAAAATACACATCAATAAAATTCCCGTCATCGTCAACCTCGGGTGTACGTATAATTGAGTTAACAAAGCGGTAATTGAATGTTGTTTCCCCATCTGCCTTGACTCCGCTAAGCATGTCTTCGCCATATCCAGTCACTATGCTGTTGATACAGTCCATCCGCTCAAGCGGCAACATGGTTGTGCCGTCAAAGTTGGTGAACATCAACGCCGCACCACGATTGGAGTCGAAGGGATAAAACTGCGCTATCGTGCAATGTGTCAGGCTTACATCACCCCCATACACAGCCACACAGTTACCCAAAGTGTTTGTCAATTGACAATTCTTCACATCTACCATGCTTGCATATGTCCTCAATCCGTCACCTTGGCAATTATGCACCGTACTGTTATGCAACTGAAGTTTGAGCTGTGAAACGTCAGACGAATCGCATACTATTCCGTCAAAAGTACCGTGAATGTCTGTATAAGATATTTTATTTCCGTAAGAAGAACTGTGCAATCTGATGCCACGCCACTGCCCGCTCACCATGTCATACGGCAGATAGTCAAACATTTTATCTGTCCTGTCACCACGTAATATTACGCCTTCGTCTGCCGTACCTTCAGATATAAGTCTGCCATAAACATCAATCCCTGCATCAGAATGGAAGTACAACGTCGTCCCCGTAGCAATATGTAAAGTTGCCATACTGTCTACTTTCAGACCTCCATATATTACTACGGGCCTCTCGTGGCTGTCTATCGTTTGCTCGCCGCTAATCACCACGTTGCTCAATAGTGTGGCATTCCATGTGTAAGCATTGAGGTTGACATTCTGCTCCACTCCACTTTCCAATAGGAACACCAAATCGTCTTCCGTCAATTGCGGCCCGTCCGCCATATTCTTCGGCGAAGTAAGCTCGACGAATACACGTATGCTGTCGCCCTTACGTATCTCAACATTACGCACCTGATAACCGGCTTCCGGACTAAGATACTCACCGTCCACGTTTACCCTGAAGCCTGTCTGGTTGCCGCCGACAAGGCGCACGGTTGCACATCGAATGCCGTCACCCGACTTGTTGTACACCCAGAACGTCCTTGTAGAAGAAGGAACGGTGGCGAACACCGTATCAAGACGCACCGTGTCGGTGGAAAAAGTCAACAAATTGGATGGCGACGTACTGAATGAATCGTCGTCAGTGCAGGCACTAAAAACCGCCCCACATGCAAGAACCAATAATATATACAATGTCTTTTCCATCGTTATTATAACGCCGGGCGGCTTGCAATATTGCATATAAGGAAGGAAAAGGGAACAGCTTATACCTCGAATTACCGCATCATTCCGATGATGCGCGAACAATTGTTCTCTTCCAGCAATTGCTCAATATCGACAGATTTGTTTGCCGACATGTATTTGTCTACGATATTGATATACTGCGACTTGAAGAACTTATGCCCCAAAACGACGTTGCATACCCACATGATTTTACCTATATGTATGTCGCGTTCCAACTGTGTGCGGGCCTCAAAGTCGTGCATCGGATAAAGTCCGAGCAGGTAAAAGCTGAGGCAGTCGGGCACGATGTGCTCGCGTGTCATCGACGCACGCTGCGACGGCAGGTAATACTTCTTGTACAACGGATAGTCTTTGCCGAGATACTTGTCCAAAGATATGCCTATCGACTGGTTGCCTACTACAATGCTCTGGTCCAAAGCACCAATCTGTGCATACACGTTGGGTATGGGCATGTCTGGTATATGCTTCTGAAGCTTTTCAAAAGCACTGTTCAACTTGGAGTGTATGTCATCCATGTTGGCATATTGCGACTCCGCATCCGACACGATTGTCTGCAACGTGGAGTCCTGGAAGAACGCAAGAAATTTATGGTTTATCTGCGGGTCGTTCACCTCGCCAAGCCGCAACACATCCTCTATCAACGTACGCGTCTCCATAGGATAATCCATGTTCATTTGCTGCAAAGCCGAAAAATCGCCCGTAGTAAGATACTGACTCTCCAAACGGTCGTAACGGCACACCTCCATGCGGTGCTCGCTATCGTCAAACGGCTTCAACTTTATGTCACATGCCACGAAAACGAACAATGCCGCAAACAGCATTATGTGGATTTTCCTAACCATGCACTCCTTTTCTTTTTGCAAAAATACTAAAAAATATTGTATAATCAAACATGTTAGCTAAAAAAGTCAAAAAGCCGTTTCGTTTTCACGCTTTATTTTGAATAAAACATAAAATTTGGATAAAAATACGCTCAATACCAAAAGCAATGAGGCTCAGCAGACAACATACAGCAGCCAAACATTGCGCCAATGCAGGCCATGAAAGCAAACACACTCATAAACACCTGACGCTCAACGGATTGCAAAAGGCCGTCTTTCGCATGATGAAAGACGGCCTTTTGCAATACAATCGACGGCCTTTTAGCCTGTAATTCACGGCCTATTGAAAAACGTCAAGCTTACTTCCCGCCGTTTGCCAATGTCACAACTCCGTCAAGACGGATGTCAGCCGAAGACGAACCTACCATTATCTCATATTCGCCCGACGGATAAACAAAGCGGCTCTTGCCTTCATCCCAATAGCGCAGAAGGTCTTTGCGCAGCTTTATCATCACATTGCGCTTTTCTCCTTTTTGCAACGTTACACGCTCAAAGCCTTTCAGTTCCTTTGCAGGCATAGCCCCTTCGCGTTGCGGCAGCCTGACGTAGACTTGTGCAACCTCGTCTCCCGTGCGCCTGCCTGTGTTCTTCAACGTAAACGACACATTGACAAACTCAGCGTCTTCAGCAACCTTCAAGTCTGAATATTTGAATGATGTATAGCTCAATCCATAACCAAACGGATAAAGCACGTCGCCCTTGAAATACTGGTAAGTACGTCCCTTTGTGATGTCATAATCGTCGAAAGCAGGCAGGTCGGCAAGGCTTTTATAATAAGTCAGCGGCAAACGCCCACCGGGATTATAGTCGCCAAACAATACTTCAGCCACAGCCGTACCTCCGCTCTCGCCCGGATACCAGGCGTTCACTATCGCCGGGACATGCTCGTCCATCCAGTTGACAGCCAAGGAGCTGCCTGCCACAAGCACGACTACAACATTTTTATTTACCTTGTATATCTCTTGCAAAAACTCCCGCTGGTCGGCCGGTAAAAGAATGTCATACCTGTCTTGCCCTTCACGCTCTATCGACTTGTTAATGCCAAGCACAGCAACAACCGTTTCACACTCCCTCACGGCCTTGCCGGCCTCGCCATACAGGTCAAGGCGTGTCTGCGTTCCAACCTGCGGCACCTTCCATTGCAACTTTGCAACGGCATAATCGCGGTTGTCATAATACTCGGCCTTCAGCTCATAGTCCCTGCCAGCCTCAAGATATATCTCGGCCGTATCTGTACGCACGGTATGGCCTTGCCATGCGTCAATCAACATCTTGCCGTCGATGGCCAGCCGGCAACCGTCATCAGAAGTGAAACTGAACTTGTATTTGCCGGAAACCGTCGGACGAAGTTTGCCCGTCCACCGCACAGACAAAGGCGAAGCTGGCAGGAACGGGTCAGGCGCCTGATTGCCAGGCTCAAAGTTTATCCATTCTTCCTTGCGTACCTTGGGAGTGCCTTCAAGCCTGGTGTTGTTGTAATACTCCGCCTTCAACCCTTCCGGAAAGCTCTCACCTTGTATCATTTCCATACCGTCTACCGCAGTTTTCCACGGCGCATACACCACCTTTACCTTGTTGCCAACACGGCGGCGACTGCCGTCAAGTATTGAAATCGGAGCAATAACAGGCGATCCGCTGTAATCCCTCAACTCACATTTGCC
>ERZ1664506.97-NODE-97-length-8012-cov-7.636295_pt1 | contig 8012 bp, 6 predicted proteins | sample MGYA00575341_ERZ1664506 | MGnify/ENA primary metagenome ERZ1664506 (study PRJEB40874, sample SAMEA4040754) | Gallus gallus | biome: gut; material: content | place: India | collected 2016-01-01 | study: EMG produced TPA metagenomics assembly of PRJEB14491 data set... | reverse complement strand
GCGATAAACAATTAAATATTAATTGACAATTGAAAATGGAGAATGGAAAATTATGATTACCATTGAAGGCTTTAACCTCTTTGGGTAATCATAATTTTCCATTCTCCATTTTCAATTGTCAATTACGAAAAGTAAGTCCGCCCTCTCCTGCGTCAACGACGATTGGCTTCTGCCTGTCAACCGTGCCGCCAAGGAGCTGCTTGCTCAGGTCGTTGAGCATGTAACGCTGTATGGCACGCTTTACGGGACGCGCTCCGAACTCGGGGTCGAAGCCGGCAGATGCAAGGAAACTGATGGCCGCCGGGGTGACTTCGAGCGTCACGTCCTGCTGCTCCAGCATCTTCTTCACGCCGTTTACCTGGAGCTTTACAACGTCGGCGATTTGCTCCTGCGTCAGCGGAAGGAACATTATGGTCTCGTCGATACGGTTCAAGAACTCCGGACGGATGGTTTTCTTCAGCATCTCCATCACCGTTTTCTTGGTCTTCTCGATAACAGCGTCGCGGTTGGCGGCGGTTATGTGCTCGAACTCCGACTGTATGTACTGGCTTCCGAGGTTTGAAGTCATTATGATGATGGTGTTCTTGAAGTTCACCGTGCGCCCCTTGTTGTCGGTCAGGCGGCCGTCGTCCAATACCTGCAAGAGGATGTTGAACACGTCGGGATGCGCCTTCTCGATTTCGTCGAAGAGCACGACGGAGTAAGGTTTGCGCCTTACCGCCTCGGTAAGTTGTCCGCCCTCGTCGTAGCCAACGTATCCCGGAGGCGCGCCGATGAGCCTCGACACGCTGAACTTCTCTTGGTATTCGCTCATGTCGATACGTGTCATCATCGTCTCGTCGTTGAACAGGTACTCGGCCAAGGCCTTCGCCAGCTCGGTCTTGCCGACACCGGTCGTGCCGAGGAAGATAAACGACGCAATCGGCCTCTTTGGGTCTTGCAGGCCCGCGCGGCTGCGCCTTACGGCGTCGCTGACGGCCTCTATGGCCTCGTCTTGCCCGATGACGCGCTTGTTAAGCTCCTCCTCAAGATGCAAACGCTTGTCCTTCTCGCTCCTCCTCATCCGTGTATCGGGTCGGCCGGTCCAGCGTCTTACCCCCTCGGCGATGTCGTCCGCGGTCACCTCTGCGCGTATCATGGCGTTGCCGGCCTGCGTCGAGCTCAGCTGCGCCTGTATGCTCTTGATGTCGTCTTCGAGCTGTTTCAGCTTGCTGTAACGTATTTCAGCCACGCGCTCATAGTTGCCTTCGCGCTCTGCACGCTCGGCTTCGAAGCGCAGTTGCTCCATTTGCTGCTTGTCCTGCTGGATTTTGTTGACGAGCGCCTTCTCGCCTTCCCACTTTGCGCGGAACGCCTTTTCCTTGTCGCGAAGCTCCGCAATGTCCTTGTCGAGCTGTGCGATTTTTGGCTGGTCGTTCTCCCGTTTGATAGCCTCGCGCTCTATTTCGAGCTGCTTCAGGCGGCGGGTTATTTCGTCAAGTTCCTCCGGCACGGAGTCACGTTCCATGCGGAGCTTGGCCGCGGCCTCGTCCATCAGGTCGATGGCCTTGTCAGGCAGGAAGCGGTCTGATATGTAACGCTCCGACAACTTGACGGCGGCTATGCACGCGTCGTCCTGTATACGCACCTTGTGGTGGTTCTCGTAGCGTTCCTTCAAGCCACGGAGGATGCTTATTGCGCTAAGTTCGTCAGGCTCGTCTACCATCACCGTCTGGAAACGACGCTCCAAAGCCTTGTCCTTCTCAAAGTATTTCTGATACTCGTTGAGCGTCGTCGCGCCGATAGAGCGCAGCTCGCCGCGCGCCAATGCAGGCTTCAGTATGTTGGCGGCATCCATCGCTCCTTCGCCGCCACCAGCCCCGACGAGGGTGTGGATTTCGTCGATGAAGAGGATGATGCGGCCTTCGGAGTTGATAACTTCCTTGATTACGCTTTTCAGACGCTCCTCAAACTCGCCCTTGTACTTGGCTCCGGCCACGAGCGCACCCATGTCGAGAGAGTACAGCTGCTTGTCTTTCAGGTTCTCGGGTACGTCGCCGCGCACTATACGCTCGGCCAGTCCCTCGACGATGGCCGTCTTACCCGTACCCGGCTCACCTATAAGTATAGGGTTGTTCTTAGTCCGTCGCGAGAGGATTTGCAGCACGCGGCGTATCTCGTCGTCACGTCCGATGACGGGGTCGAGCTTGCCCTGGCGCGCCTCTTCCACCAAATTCTTGGCATACTTAGCAAGACTTTGATAGTTGTCGTCGGCCGATTGCGACTGCACTTTCTGCCCCTGGCGCAGCTCGTTGATGGCCGCGCGCATCTCCTTCTCCGTGCATCCGGCGTCCTTGAGGATGCGCGAGGCGGTAGAGTTGACCGTAAGCAGAGCCAGCAAAAGCGGCTCAACGGAGACGAACTCGTCGCCCATCTTGGCCGAAATGTCGGTCGCGCGTTGCAGCACTTCGTTGCTTTCGTTGCTCAAATAAGGCTGCCCGCCCTGCACGCGGGGCAACCGGCCGATTTCGCGCTCGAGCACGTTCTCCACCTGCATGGCGTTCACGCCGAGCTTCTGGAAGATGAAGTTGGCCACGTCCTTGGCCTTCGCCATGACGCCCTTCAGCAGGTGTACCGGCTCGATGGCCTGTTGGCCGCCGCGCTGCGCGGTGTTGACCGCCTCCTGGACGGCCTCCTGCGCCTTGATTGTAAACTTGTCGAATGTCATATTTTGTTCTCCTTTCTTTATCCTGATTGTGTGGTTTGCGTTATCCGTAAACCGTCAGTTCAAAATGCGTGCCTGTGTATTTAAACTGACATTTTGTCTTAACCGCACGACAAAATGTCTTATATAAAACAACAAGAAACAGCCGGTCTGCAACTCATTGATAATCAGCCACTTGCCAAAAGGCTGTCTTTCGCCCTGCAAAAGGTGGCCTTTTAGCGTGCGAAAGACGGCCTTTGACAATGCGAAAGACGGTCTTTTAGAAAGCCGCAACTTGCCGACGGCAAAAACAGAAGCGGCAGACCGCATAGCAGTCTGCCGCTTCCGCCTTTTTGTCATGCCGCAGCTTAACGCCGTCAACGCCGCGAGGCCTGCTCCATGTCGCGCCTCGACTTCGACTTGGTAACGAGCCATACGCCCACGCATACAAGCAAGACGGCCGCGCCCTGGGCGGGCTTGAACACGCCGATGCCCGTCAGCACGCTAACCGTAACCGACACTACGGGCTGCACATAATTATATATGCTAACCACGGTGGGCCTCAACGTGTGCTGACCTACCATCATCAGGATGTAGCTGACGTACGTGCCGAACACGACGACGAAGCCCGTCTCCAACCACGTGCGCAGCGGTATGGCGGCATAATGGATTGAAGCCACGTCGCCGAAGGTGAACGGCAGGATTAACGCCGTGGCGTAGGTGAACATCCACTTGTTGACCGTTATGACCGAATAACGGCGGACGAGGCGGCTGAAGAGCGACAGGTAAAGCGCGAACGAGAACTGCGCGCCAAGGCAGAGCAGGTCGCCGCGCAGGTCGCCAACCTTCGCGCTCTGCGCCGCCGCGCTCGTGGCAATCAGTATCACGGCACCGGCGCAGCCCAGGGCGACGCCCCCGGCCTTCTTCGCCGTTATCGGTTCTTTGAGTATGAAGAACGCCAGCAGCATGGCGAAAATGGGCATCGACGTGGTAACGATGCTCGCATTCACGGGCGAAGTGATGCTCAAGCCCATCGTGTAACAGCACTGGTTGGTAACCAGTCCGAGCACGGCCGCGCCAATGAGCATTACCAAATCCTTGGCCGGAACATGCTCGCGGGGCGTGAACAGCGACGTTAGCCAGAACAGCACGGCACCTCCGGCCACGCGGAACGTCACCATCTCCAAGCCCGTAAATCCGTGCGTCATGGCGTCTTTGCCAAGAGGCGCCATCAGTCCCCAGAACGCACAGGCGAAAAACAGACACAGATGCGCCACGAGGGGACGGTTGTTAGTAATCTTTTCCATAAGTTTTTATTGTTTTCGCGGCAAAATTACACAAATTGAACGGAAATGACTATATTTGCATGACACAAACACACCTTATTACTATGAACATAGGAGACAAGGCGCCCGACGTGCTCGGACGCGACGAAAACGGCAACGAAATAAGGCTTGACGACTTCAAGGGCCGGAAGCTCGCACTATACTTCTACCCAAAGGACATGACTTCGGGATGCACCACGGAGGCCTGCAACCTGCGCGACAACTACGACGAACTGCGCCGGCAGGGCTTCGACGTGGTGGGAGTGAGCGTTGACGACGAGGGCAAGCACCGGCGGTTCATAGCCAAGAACTCGCTGCCCTTCCACCTGATAGCCGACACGGAGAAGGCGCTCGTCGAGAAATTCGGCGTGTGGGGAGAGAAGAAGATGTACGGGCGCACGTACATGGGCACGATGCGCACAACGTTCATCATCGGCGAAGACGGCCTCATAGAGCGCATCATCACCCCGAAGGAGGTGAAAGTGAAGGAACATGCCGCACAGATACTGGGCGGGAAATAGTCCCGACGACATACCAAACCATAAAGCATAATGCTATGATTAACCGACAACTGTTACGCCCTGAAAGCATCGTGGTAGTGGGCGGCTCGAACAACGTGCACAAACCGGGCGGCGCACTGGTGCGCAATCTGATAAGCGGAGGCTACAAAGGCACGCTGAGAATAGTCAACCCGAAGGAAGACGAGGTGCAAGGCGTCAAAGTGTTCCACGACATACACGAGCTGCCACCTACCGACCTAGCCGTGCTCGTAATACCCGCGCCGATGTGCCCGGACAACGTTGAAGTGCTTGCCGCCGAGAAAGGCGTCAAGGCTTTCATAATAATCTCGGCCGGATTTGGCGAGGAGACCAAGGCCGGAGCTGAGCTTGAACAGCGCATACTGGCAACATGCGAAAAGTACGGGGCGGCTCTCATCGGCCCCAACTGCATCGGACTGATGAACGCATGGCACCACAGCGTCTTCACAAAACCCATCCCCACACTGCACGAAAAGGGCGTTGACTTCATCAGCGGAAGCGGTGCCACGGCCGTGTTCATACTCGAGTCAGCCGTAATCAAGGGCCTGCCGTTCAACTCCGTGTGGAGTACGGGCAACGGAAAGCAAATCGGCATAGAGGACGTATTGCAATACATGGACGAGAACTTTGACCCCGAGCGCGACTCGCACATCAAGCTTCTCTACATCGAAAACATCAACGACCCAGACAAACTGCTGCTTCACGCAGGCTCGCTCATACGCAAGGGATGCCGCATCGCCGCAATCAAGGCTGGTAGCAGCGAGAGCGGAAGCCGCGCCGCGTCGTCACACACAGGCGCGATAGCCAGCAGCGACTCCGCCGTGGAGGCCCTGTTCAGGAAAGCCGGCATAGTGCGCTGCTTCTCACGGGAGGAGCTTACCACCGTGGGCTGCATCTTCACGCTGCCCCGTCTGACGGGACGCAACCTCGCAATCGTGACACATGCCGGCGGCCCGGGCGTGATGCTGACCGACGCTCTGTCGAAAGGCGGACTGAACGTGCCCAAGATTGAAGGGGCCGACGCCGACGAACTGAAGTCAAAACTCTTCCCCGGCTCGTCAGTGTCTAACCCCATCGACATCCTCGCCACCGGCACGCCGGAGCACCTTGCGCTCGCCATCGACTACTGCGAACACCGCTTCAATGACATCGACGCCATCTTCGTAATCTTCGGTACGCCCGGACTTGTACAGCTGTACGAGGCTTACGACGTGCTGCACAAGAAAATATTGGAATGCAAGAAGCCAATCTTCCCCATACTGCCGTGCCTCAACACGGCCGGCCCGGAGGTGGCGGAGTTCCTTAAAAAGGGGCATGTCAACTTCAGCGACGAGGTTACCCTCGCCACGTCTCTTGTCCGCGTGATGAAGACTCCGCAACCTGCGGATAGCGGAGTGGAGCTTGCCGGGGTTGACGTTCCACGCATACGCGACGTCATCGGAAGCATCGGCGAGAGCGGATACATATCTCCCGACAAGGTGCGCGAACTGCTGTCGTGCGCCGGAATACCTATGGTGACCGAGAAAGTAAGCGCCGACAAGGCCGAGCTGACGGCCTTCGCCGACAAGACGGGCTACCCGGTGGTGGCTAAGGTGGTAGGTCCGGTACACAAAAGCGACGTTGGCGGAGTGGCACTTAACATCCGCACGGCAAAGCACTTGGAGCTGGAGTTCGATAGGATGATGCAGATTGAGGGAGCAACGGGCGTCATGGTGCAGAAGATGTTGAAGGGGCGCGAGCTCTTTATAGGCGCGAAATACGAGCCAAGGTTCGGCCACATAGTGCTGTGCGGCCTCGGGGGAATATTCGTCGAGGTGCTTAAAGACGTGTCGAGCGGCCTCGCTCCGCTGTCATACGCCGAAGCCAAGTCGATGATACACTCGCTCCGGGCGTACAAGATAATAAAAGGTACGCGCGGACAGGCGGGTGTCAACGAGCGCAAATACGCCGAGATAATAGTGCGCCTGTCAACTCTGCTGCGCTTCGCCACCGAAATCAAGGAGATGGACATCAACCCCCTGCTGGCCGACGGTGACGACATCGTGGCCGTAGACGCGAGGATACGCATAGAGAAAAAGGAACAAATGTGAGTTAAGAATTAAGAGTTAAGAATTAAGAAAACATGCCTCGTTGAATGTTTTTATCAACAAAACATATTCTCTTAATTCTTAACTCTTAATTCTTCATTGAAAAAGAGCCTTATGAGAATATGAAAATTCTTGTTGTAGAAGACAACGCCGACCTGCGCGAAGTAATCGTGCGGTCGCTTGAAAAGGAGCGTTACGTGGTGGAGACGGCGGCCGACTACTCGTCGGCACGCACCAAGGCATTCATCTACGAGTATGACTGCATACTGCTGGACATCATGCTCCCCGACGGCAACGGGCTCGACCTGCTGCGCGAACTGTCGGCACAGGAAAGGCGCGGCAACGTCATCATAATATCGGCCAAAGACTCGATAGACGACAAGGTAAGCGGACTTGAGCTCGGGGCGGACGACTATCTGGCAAAGCCTTTCCACCTTGCAGAGCTGCACGCACGCATACGCAGCGTGCTAAGGCGCAACTCTCACGGCGGGACACACGACATAAGGCTCGGCAACGTGACGGTACACACCGACACGTTCACCGTTGACGTTGACGGCAAAGGCTTGGAACTGGGGCGCAAGGAGTATGACATACTGCACTACCTCGTCAACCGTGCCAACCGGCTGATTGACAAACAGACACTGGCCGAGGCCGTATGGGGCGACGATGCAGACCAGGCTGACAACTTCGACTTTGTCTACGCGCAGATGAAAAACCTGCGCAAGAGGCTTAAACAGGCCGGAGCAAGCATCGAGATAAAGACCGTCTACGGCTTCGGCTACAAGCTCGTGGAAGGCTGAAACAATCATTTCAATTGAGAATGGATAATGGAGAATTGTAAATTATGATTACCTCTGTTATTCAAAAAGCGCTTAATTATAAAGGTAATCATAATTTTCAATTCTCCATTTTCAACTCTCCTTTACCCCAAAGTACATGAAGCTGCAAAACGTCATAACCTTCCGCCTGTCCATTCTCAAGGCCGTAAGCATAGCCGTTTGGGCCGTATGCTTCTATTTCGCGATAACAAACGAAATAAACAACAAGACTGACAAGGCACTGACCAACTACGCCGAAACGCTGATAACCAACTATCTTGCCGGCGACTCCACCGCCACAGCCTACCCTAACGGCGGCGGACGCTACCACATGCGCGCCGTGACGGCCGGATACGCCGAAACTGTAAGCCACATAAGATACAAGGACACGGAGATGCTGTTCGCGTCGAGCGGCAGGTATGAGCCGGCCCGCACCGTGACATACGTGTTCCAGACCGACGACGGGCAATGGCGCGAGCTGATGGTATTCACCACGACCATCGACAAGGACGCCCTCAAGCGCGCCATCCTGTACTGGCTCATAGCCCTGTACATAGTGC
>ERZ1664506.95-NODE-95-length-8151-cov-6.195899_pt1 | contig 8151 bp, 7 predicted proteins | sample MGYA00575341_ERZ1664506 | MGnify/ENA primary metagenome ERZ1664506 (study PRJEB40874, sample SAMEA4040754) | Gallus gallus | biome: gut; material: content | place: India | collected 2016-01-01 | study: EMG produced TPA metagenomics assembly of PRJEB14491 data set... | reverse complement strand
TGTTTTGGCGGATTTGCAATCCGCCGAAAAGTATTATAAGGATTTGCAATCCGCTCACCCCACACTGCCATGAGGCGAATGTATGGGCATGAGCGGATTGCAAATCCGCAATTAAGAACCGCTGGATTACAAATCCGGCGGAACAAAGACGGCACAGCCTTCTGCGTCGTTCACGATGCTTGCCGTGCTATTCGTAGTATGTTTCCACCTGCGTCGTCATCACCTGTCCCGTACCGTTGCAGTGGCGGCAGGCCACGTAATGCGTCTTATGGTACATGGCGGCCTCGATGTCGCACATCTCCTCCTTCGTTCCCGAGCCGGAGCATGTCGTGCAGTCGCTGGTGGTATATCCCGTGCCGCCGCACGAGAAGCATGGCTGCCTGCCTGTATTCAGCAGCTTATCCTCGGTATATCCCTTTCCATTGCAGTAGAAGCAACGCTTCTGTCCGTAGTTGCCACGGCCGTGGCAGCTCGGGCATGTAGTCCTTATCCATCCGCTGCCGTTGCAGCGTGTGCATACCGTCCGTCCCGTGCCGTTGCAGTAAGTGCACGTCTCGAGGCGTTCCACCGTCCTTTCCTTCTGCACAGGCGTGTGTACGGGCTGCGTCTGGAAGTCGCGCATTTGGTCGTGTGACGATGGCTGTGCCGGCATAGGCTGCGGCACGCTGACGCCGTTAGTACCGCCGCCAGAGTGCTTGTTGTTTTTTTCCTCGCATTTTATTATCACGGCTACAAGTCCAATTACCACCACAAAGCAGCCTATCTGCGTCACCGCCTCCTTGTGCTCCGCAATCTTGTGGAATAGCCATATCCCGGCCACGGCTATCAGTATAATGGCCGCTATGACCATGAACGCGTCAGTAAGGAAGCTGTCGTGGTGGTAGCCCGGAACGTCCCACGGACGGCCACGGCTGCTGTAATCGGCCAGGCAGACCACGCCCGGCAGCAGCGTCAGTATGGTTGTAATGATGCGGCGCGGCATATTCTTGTGTTTTTATAATGTTTTATGCAGAGATGCAAGCGGACGGAAAGAAAACTTGTTTTCAAGTTCCAGAGCGCAGCTTATCCTATGTAAAGATAATGCAAGTAGAGCGCAATGCAAAATAAAATGGAGAGAAACGACCTTTTATTTTCATTGCCGAGACGCAGTTTGTCTTATGCAAAGATAGCGATTATTTCCTTACGGCGTACATGCTGGACGCTGTTTTTCCGCTGTGTCTGCCACCTTGCACGGCAACATGCCGCGTTTCGGGCGGCGAAAGGCCGCCTTTTGCAGGCTGAAAGGCGGTCTTTTGCAACGCGTTGTGTGCCAACGGGTTACGGCTGCGCATGACGGCGATTGCCGTGCGGAGTCCAATTTTAATGGTGTAACGCGCCGAATGTCAGCCTTTTTCAATAAATCTGTATAAGGAATATACCTATTTGAAATCAAGAGAGTTAGAAGAATTACCTCGTTTTGGGGTAATGATTTGGCAACCGTTCTAATTGCCGTAGTCTGCATCGCTTTGCCTATTAGGGTAACTCTTACGGATGCAAAAATACGAAACGAAATTGAATTTATCTACTTTTGCGTTCAATTTTATCCAACCAAATAATAACAAAAACGGCTGTTTTGTCGTTATTGCCGTATCAATTTCATATCTTTGTCAATGAATTATCATAGAAAAATATGCAGCAACTTCCGCAACATAGGGCTTTTACACTTTCCGAATTTGGCATACGCCTTCATAAATTCACTCCCTCGCAAGACAATGATGCCCCAAAAGCATATACTCATCAAGATGACTATTATATCATTGGGGTAGTTGAGAAAGGGGTAGGACATTGTGTCATAGATTTCAAAGAAATTGTCGTTACCCAAGGAGATTTGTTTCTTATTCAGCCAAAGCAAGTACATCGTTTCATCAGTTCAAAAGATGCAGTCGGATGGGTGCTTTTCGTTGACAGTAGTTTTGTTGGTTGTGAAGCGAAACGGATTTTTGACGAGTTCCGGTTGCTTGCTTCATCGGTTAAGGCAGATGAACGAAAAATGAACGAGCTGACGCAGATGGCGTTGATACTTGCAGCCCGGATAAATGATATGACGGACGTGCTGGCAAAGGTAACGGTAAGAAAGCTGGCGGAAGCTTATATAAACATTGTGGCTGAATCAGTACGGGAAATCGGATTGAAACAGGTAAGGTACAGCCATCGACATATTGAAATCGTTTTGTCGTTTTTTCATTTGCTGACCGAGCATATTACCAATAGCCGCTCCCCGTCCTATTATGCTTCCTTGCTGCACATTTCACCTGTTTACCTGAATGAAGTGGTCAAGGAGGTCACAGGAATCAGTACTACCTCCTATATAAGAAATGAACTGATATTGCAAGCCAAACGTTTGCTTGTCCATACGGATTATGCCATAAAAGAAGTGTCCAACAGCCTTGGTATAGATGACTATGCCTATTTCTCACGTGTATTTACACAAACAACAGGTATAAGCCCAAGTGCATTCAGGGCAAGAAACCTTGAATAATCCAAGTATAGCCTCGTTCTGCCCATATCCTTTTCGTGCCAAACCACTTAACTTTGCAGAAAAAAGTAAAGGCAATGAAAAGAATAACAACTGCGTATGTCGCAATGAACCCACACTTATGCATGGCATGTTGGGAATGTGTGGAAAAATGTCCGAAACAAGTAATAGGCAAAACAGGTTTCTTTTTGCATAAACATGTGGTATTTGAGAATGCCGATGCTTGCATCGGGTGTCTCAAATGTATAAAAACCTGTCCTAACGGTGTGTTTTTCAAGCTGGATAAAACCGTTTTTGACCGCAAAATAAATAGACGGACATCGTTTCGCATAGAACGGCTATTGCCGATGGCGTTTTTAGCTTCAGCCATTACCGGAATCGGTCTGCATATCGCCGGACATGGTACAAGTCATGAAGTATGGCATAACTGGGGAGCAGCCCATACATTAGCATCTTTCCTTTGGTTGTTGTCAACAGCGATTCATGTAAAACGTCACAGGCTTTGGTACAAAACACTTGTTTCAAAAGGAATTACCAACCATCGCTGGGTAACTATTCTTTTGTCGGTGCTTTTTCCAATAGTAGCAATTACGGGTATCTGGTTAATTGCGTGTGTAAAGGGAGCACACACACCCATCGGATTGTTGCATTACAAACTTGGCATATTATTGTTGGCATCTTCCTTGATTCATGCCCTCCATCGGAAATAGACATATCACCTATAACAGTGTAGCAAGCCATTTCGGTATTCCCGAAACAGCTTGCTGCCTATCCTGAGAAAAACTACAACTCCAGCCTTTTGCTTTTTGTTAACGGTGTAACCGTTCTTCTAATGGACGAGGACAACTTGTTGAACTGCTCCTTGAACCACTCGCCAATCAGTTGTCCGTTGATGGCAAGAGCAAGTTTAGACTTGTCTTTCGGGTCTTTCACCACTTGGAAGCCCGCCCTTTCGGTTGTGAACTTCCGCCTATGTTCCTCCGAATAGAGTTCGCCCTCGTAGAACAGCGGCTTGCCGCTGATGAGCGTGGCGGTCTGCCTCTCGTTGAAGCCGACTTTAAGGCAGAACTTCCCGTTACCGGTGGATATGATACCGGCGGTATTGTGGGATTCTCCATTGACACAGATTCGACTGATGGTGACAATCGCATTACAGCCTGCCGTGTTTCGGGCGGCACGGTGACCGGAGGAAGCAATGCTGGCGGCATAGTAGGGTACAATACTTATTATAGTTATATTACCGCCTGTTACACTACCGCCGGTGTCAATGGCGATATTAGTGCAGGGGCGTTCGTAGGGTGTAATGTCGATGCGACCATCACGGCCGGCTATTGGCTTACTGATACACAGGCCAATGGCGTCTTGATACCGGCAGCAGCAATGTAACCAAGGTGGAAGGCGGCGTAACGTGGAAGACCGCCACCGACGCGATGAACGCCGCCATCCCCACCGACGGCTCCTGCCCGTACAGGTTCGTGCAGAGCGACGGCGAGAACAATCCGCCCGTGCTCGAAAGTACCGGCGAATAATGGTCTGTGTTTTGGCGGATTTGCAATCCGCCAAAAATTACTATAAGGATTTGCAATCCGTTCAAATCACACAGCCATGAGGTAAATGTATGGGCATGTGCGGATTGCAAATCCGCAATTAGGAACCGCCGGATTGCAAATCCGGCGGAACAAATGCTTTGTGTTTTGGCGGATATTTGTGTTTTGGCGGATTGCAATCCTGTGTTTCGGCGGATTTGCAATCCGCCGAAAAGCACTATAAGGATTTGTAATCCGCTCAAACCACACTGCCATGAGGCAAATGTATGGGTATATGCGGATTGCAAATCCGCAATTAGAAACCGCCGGATTACAAATCCGGTGGAACAAATGCTTTCATAAACAGGACTTGTATTTCATCCAACAGAATTGCGGATAAACCCCGTAGGTTGACCGTTTGTATGGCGTTTTGCCGCGTTTCGGGCGGCGAAAGGCCGCCTTTTGCAGGCTGAAAGGCGGTCTTTTGCAACGCGTTGTGTGCCAACGGGTTACGGCTGCGCATGACGGCGATTGCCGTGCGGAGTCCAATTTTAATGGTGTAACGCGCCGAATGTCAGCCTTTTTTCGTAATTTTGCAGCCAAAACAACAATATAATAAGGTAATAGAAGATGGATATAGCCAATAAGATAAGCAGCGCGGCGCAGGCCGCCGTGAAGGCTCTCTACGGGCAGGACGTGCCCGAAGGGATGATACAGGTGCAGAAGACGAAGCGCGAGTTTGAAGGACATCTCACGCTCGTAGTGTTCCCCCTGCTCAAAGTTTCGCGCAAGAAGCCTGAGGACACGGCCGGGGACATAGGCCGCTGGCTCGTGGAGAACGAGCCGAGCGTGGCCTCGTACAACGTGGTAAAGGGCTTCCTGAACCTCACGGTGTCGTCCCAGGCGTGGCTCGCGCTGCTGGCCGACATCAACGCCGACGAGCATTATGGCGAGACGAAGGCCGCGGAGGACGCTCCGCTGGTGATGATTGAATACTCGTCGCCCAACACCAACAAGCCGCTTCACCTGGGCCACGTGCGCAACAACCTGCTGGGCTGGAGCCTGGCGCAAATCATGCAGGCCAACGGCAACCGCGTGGTGAAGACCAACATAGTGAACGACCGAGGCATACACATCTGCAAATCGATGCTGGCCTGGCTGAAATACGGCAACGGCGAGACGCCCGAGACGAGCGGAAAGAAGGGCGACCACTTGATAGGCGACTACTACGTGGCCTTCGACAAGCACTACCGCGAGGAGGTGAAGGAGCTGAAAGCCAAGTACATCGGCGAAGGCATGGCCGACGAGGAGGCCGAGAAGAAGGCCAAAGACGAGGCTCCGCTAATCAAGGAAGCCCACCAGATGCTCGTAAAATGGGAGCAGGGCGACCCCGAGGTGCGCGCCCTTTGGGAGAAGATGAACTCGTGGGTGTACGCCGGTTTCGACGAGACGTACAAGGCTCTCGGCGTAGGCTTCGACAAAATCTACTACGAGTCGCAGACTTACTTGAAGGGTAAGGCCAAGGTGGAGGAAGGCTTGGAGAAGGGTCTTTTCTTCCGCAAGGACGACGGCAGCGTGTGGGCAGACCTTACGAATGAAGGTCTCGACCAGAAGCTTCTGCTCCGTGCCGACGGCACTTCGGTCTATATGACGCAGGACATCGGCACCGCCGAGATGCGCTTCAACGACTACCCCATAGACAAGATGATTTACGTCGTTGGCAACGAGCAGAACTACCACTTCCAGGTTCTGTCGATATTGCTCGACCGCCTCGGCTTCAAATGGGGCAAGGAGCTTGTCCACTTCTCCTACGGCATGGTGGAACTGCCCAACGGAAAGATGAAGAGCCGCGAGGGAACGGTGGTTGACGCCGACGACCTCATAGCCGAAATGATAAAGGACGCGCGGCAGACGAGCGAAGAGCTGGGCAAGTTCGCCGACATGACCGACGACGAACGCGCCAACGTGGCACGCATCGTGGGCATGGGTGCGCTCAAGTATTTCATCCTGAAGGTTGACGCAAGGAAGAACATGCTGTTCAACCCCGAGGAGTCGATTGACTTCAACGGCAACACAGGTCCCTTCATCCAGTACACCTATGCACGCATCCGCAGCATCATGCGCAAGGCCAAGGAGCAGGGCATCGAGCTGCCCGCGACGCTCGACGGCACGTATCCCGTGAACCAGAAGGAGACAGAACTGATACAGAAAATGGCCGAATACGGCGCCGCCGTGCGCCAGGCCGGCACTGACTACAGCCCCAGCGGCATAGCCAACTACTGCTACGAGCTGACTAAGGAGTTCAACCAGTTCTACCACGATTACAGCATCCTCGGCGCGGATAACGACAAGGAGAAAGTCTTGAGGCTTGTGCTCGCGGCGAATGTAGCCAAGACATTGCGCAACGGCATGGCCCTCTTAGGTATTGAGATGCCGGAGAGAATGTAATTATTTAATTCAGAAAACATATCTTTTAAATAACGTACACACCCTTTGTAGGGACATAATTCATTATGTCCGCACGCCTTGAAAAGGCGTATAAATCATTTATTTACAATGAAATACGTTCTTTCAGGAACGTGCGGACATAATGAATTATGTCCCTACAAAGGGTGTTCCCAATATTATAATAATGCCTTTGACAGACGTTCCTGATTATAGAAATGATACTGTGCTGATGCTTCCGCCCGAGGTTTCGGCCGACGCACTGGCCGTGGACGCGGCGTGCAGCGGCAATCCGGGCAAGATGGAGTATCGCGGAGTGGACCTTGCCACGGGCGCGCAGGTGTTCCATTATGGCCCGGTGTACGGCACTAACAACATCGGCGAGTTCCTTGCCATAGTGCACGCGCTGGCCCTTATGGAGCAGAAAGGCGTCAGGAAGACCATTTACAGCGACAGCTTCACGGCGATAACGTGGGTCAGGAAGATGCAGTGCAAGACCAAGCTGGAGCTTAACCCCAAGACCGCCGCGCTGCACGAGGTAATCCGCCGCGCTGAGGCATGGCTCAAGACGCACCAGTTCCGCGTGCCAATCGTACAGTGGGACACGCGCCGGTGGGGCGACATACCGGCCGACTTCGGGCGGAAGTGACGGTCAGTTCATAATTTACAATTCACAATTCATAATTGAAAGTTGGTTCAAAACCGCTTATATTGAACATGTCTTGTTTCCCGGCTTCTGCCAGCAAGGCATTTGTCTTTAACTTCTTAGCGAACGAAGTGAGCGTTGACACCTTTATTACTTTATTACTGAAAAAACAATGACCGAATTTGAAAAGATGCGCAGCCAGGAGCTGTACGACTTCTCCGACGCGGAAATCTACGCCAGCCTGAAGCACGCCAAGGAAGCCTGCACGCGGCTCAACGCGATGACAATCAACGACGACGGCTACCGCGCGGCCATAGAAGACCTTATACCCGGCATCCCGGCGGACAGCGTCGTCTGCCCGCCCTTCCACTGCGACCACGGCCACGGCATCAGGATAGGCCGCAACGTGTTCGTCAACTACAACGTGACGATGCTCGATGGCGGCATGATTACCATTGGTGACAACTGCCTGATAGGCCCCAACTGCCAGCTCTACACGCCGCAGCACCCCATGGACTACGTGCTGCGCCGCCGCTCCGTGGAGACGGCTTACCCCATAACCATAGGCGAAGACACGTGGCTGGGCGGCGGAGTGGTGGTGTGCCCCGGCGTAACGATAGGCAAGCGGTGCGTCATCGGGGCAGGCAGCGTTGTTACGAAGGACATACCCGACGACTGCGTGGCCGACGGAAACCCGGCCAGGGTGATACGGAAAATGAATAATGAATAATGTAAAATGAATAATGGATAATGTAAAATGAATAATGAATAATGTAAAATGAATAATGAATAATGTAAAATGAATAATGAATGGTGGAAAAAATGAGTTTAACCATAAATTTTTCATTATTCATTTTTAATTTTTAATTTGAAGAATATGGAAATCTTGTTCGTCTGCCTCTGCAACATATGCCGCTCTCTGGCGGCCGAGGTCATAATGAGGAAGAAGCACGAGGAGCGCTACGGGCCGTCGTGCGGCGTTACGGTTGACTCCGCCGGCATCGGCTCGTGGCACGAAG
>ERZ1664506.92-NODE-92-length-8201-cov-6.334766_pt1 | contig 8201 bp, 8 predicted proteins | sample MGYA00575341_ERZ1664506 | MGnify/ENA primary metagenome ERZ1664506 (study PRJEB40874, sample SAMEA4040754) | Gallus gallus | biome: gut; material: content | place: India | collected 2016-01-01 | study: EMG produced TPA metagenomics assembly of PRJEB14491 data set... | reverse complement strand
GCATTTCGCTTAACTTGCACTATCTTTGCACCCATCATGGACTATATATTCACTACACGGATGCAGGTGCGCGACTATGAGTGCGACATCGAGGGCATTGTAAACAACGCCAACTACCTGCATTACGCCGAGCATACACGCCACTTGTTCCTGAAAAAGTGCGGACTTAGCTTCGCCGAGATGCACCGCCGCGGCACCGACGCCGTGGTGGCGCGCATGAACTTGCAGTACAAGACGCCGCTAAGGTGCGACGACGAGTTCATATCCTGCATCAACTTGAAGAAAGAAGGACTGCGCTACGTGTTCTACCAGGACATCTACCGCGCCTCCGACAACAAGCTCTGCTTCAAGGGAATAATCGACCTTGTGTGCCTTGTTGACGGCCGTCTGGCCCACAGCAAGGAGTACGACGAGGCGTTCGGGCTTGTATAATTAAGAGTTAATAGTTAAGAATTAAGAAAATATGTCTTGCAAGTTGACATGTATGCCATAGCCTAAGCATGTTTTCTTAACTCTTAATTAGCTTAACGCTGACTTTCAGTTCTTAACTCTTAACTCACGAAGTGCAGCTTTCTTAACTCTTAATTAGCTTAACGCTGACTTTCAGTTCTTAACTCTTAATTCACGAAGTGCAGCTTTCTTAACTCTTAATTCTTAACTCTTAATTCAATGGACGAAGTCCTTTCCGCCTTAATCCTCGCCTCGCTCGACCGACTGCAGCCGGGCACGGCAGTGCAGCTGTGCCGCGCGGCGGGCAGCGTGCAGGCCGTAATCGACAACCGGCGCGACATACGCAGCATAGCCCCCGCCGCGCCGCAGCGCGTGGTTGACGCGTTGGCCGACGTAGAGGCGGCGCGGCGCAAGGCCGAGGGCGAGGTGGAATATGCCATGCGCACGGGCGTGAAGACGCTCGTATGGGGCACGGAGGGCTATCCCCGGCGGCTCGCTTCGTGTGAAGACGCGCCGCTTGTGCTGTTCTATCGCGGCACGGGGAAGCTCGACAGCCGCCGCGTTGTCAGCATAGTGGGCACGCGCCGGTGCACCGCCTACGGGCAGGACTGCGTCCGCTCGTTCGTCAGCAGGCTGGCCGGGCTGTGCCCGGAGACGCTCGTAGTGAGCGGACTGGCTTACGGAATAGACATCTGCGCGCACCGCGATGCGCTCGAAGCAGGGCTCGACACGGTGGCCGTTCTGGCCCACGGGCTCGACAACCTCTATCCTCCGCGCCACAGGGACACCGCCGACCGTATGCTTATGCACGGCGGACTGCTCACCGAGCACTTTACCCACACCAATGCGGACAAGCTCAACTTCCTGCGCCGCAACCGCATAGTGGCCGGTCTGGCGGACGCCGTCATAGTGGCGGAGAGCGCAAGCCACGGCGGCGCACTTGTCACGGCGCGCCTCGCCCAAGGGTATGGCCGCGACGTGTTCGCCTTCCCTGGCCGCGTGGGCGACGAGTATTCGGAGGGCTGCAACAACCTAATCCGCGACAACAAGGCCGCCCTCATAACCTCTGCCGACGACCTGGTGCGCGCTATGGGCTGGCAGGACGACGCCCGGCTGACGGCTGCCCGCCGCCAGGGAATAGAGCGCACGCTCTTCCCCGAGCTGTCAACGGAGGAGCAGGCCGTGGCCGACCTCCTCGCGAAAGGCAACGACCGCCAGCTCGACCAGCTTGCCGCCGCCCCGGGAATGGCCGTAGGACGCCTCGCCGCCGTGATGTTCTCGCTCGAGATGAAAGGGCTGGTGAAGTGCCGCGCGGGAGGAGTTTACCATTTAATAAGAAATTGAGAATTGAGAGTTGAGAATGGAAAATTATGATTACCTTTTGTCGTGAACAGCGATTTATGGTAATATGTCTGCTGCAAGAACGGTCAATAGTGAAAGTTCTAAATGTCAATGGTAATCATAATTCTCCATTCTCAACTCTCAATTATAAATTGTGTAAGACAATGAACATACGCAACATACAGTTCGGGCCGCGCCCGCTTTTCCTCGCTCCGATGGAAGACGTGACCGACATAGGTTTCCGCCGCCTGTGCAAGAGGTACGGGGCGGCGATGGTATATACCGAGTTTGTCAGCGCCGAAGCCCTTGTGCGGTCGGTCAAGAGCACCGTGTCGAAGCTGACAATCAGCGACGACGAGCGTCCCGTTGGCATACAAATCTACGGCCGCGACGCAGAGTCGATGGCCGAGGCGGCCAAGATTGTAGAGGCGGCCAAGCCCGACTTAATCGACCTTAACTTCGGTTGTCCGGTGAAGAAGGTGGCCGGCAAGGGTGCCGGAGCAGGCATGTTGCGCGACATTCCGCTGATGCTGAAAATCACGCGGGCGGTGGTTGACGCCGTGAAGGTGCCCGTAACGGTGAAGACAAGGCTCGGTTGGGACGCGCAGAACCTTGTCATCGAAGACCTGGCCGAGCAGCTGCAAGACTGCGGCATAGAGGCTCTTACCATACACGGACGCACCCGTGCCCAGATGTACACCGGCGAGGCAGACTGGACTTTGATAGGCCGCGTGAAGCAGAACCCGCGCATACACATCCCCATAATAGGCAACGGCGACATCCGCACGCCGGAGGAAGCCCGGCAGGCGTTCGAGCGTTACGGCGTGGACGCTGTGATGGTAGGCCGCGCAACGTTCGGACATCCGTGGCTGTTCAAGGAAATGCGCGACTATCTCGACGGTCTTCCGGCGGACACGTCGCTTACAATCGACAAGAAAATAGACATACTCGAGGAGCAGCTGCGCATCAACGTGGAGCGCATCGACGAGTATCGCGGCATACTGCACACGCGCCGCCACTTGGCTGCCAGCCCCGTGTTCAAGGGCATTCCCAACTTCCGGCAGACGCGCATTGCCATGCTCCGCGCCGAGACGGTGAGCGAACTTACGGACATCTTGGAGCAATGCAGGGCAATGTTGAGCACCCACCCCAGCCCTCCCGAAGGGAGGGAGCTTGATTAGCCATGGCTATTTGCTCGATATTTCCCAGTTATCTCATTACTCCCAGTTCTCTCATAACTCCCTTAAACCACATCAATATATGTCTACCGACTACCAATCGCGCACACGCCTGCTTGTAGGCGATGATGCCGCCCGGCGGCTTGCTGACATCAAGGTAATAGTGTTCGGCGTGGGCGGCGTGGGCAGCTGGTGCGTGGAAGGCCTTGTGCGCTCGGGCGTGAGGCGCGTCACCATCGTTGACCCCGACTGCGTTTGCCCCTCGAACGTCAACCGCCAGCTCATGGCTACGGCCGAGACCGTGGGCCGTGTGAAGGTTGACGCGCTGCGTGAACACCTGCTTACGATAAACCCCGAGGCCGAGATTGACGCGCGCCACATGGCCTTCTGCGCGGACACGGCAGACCAATTTGAATTTAAAGAGTATGATTACGTAATCGACGCAATCGACAGCTTGCAGGACAAGATGCTGCTCATACGCACGGCGTGCGACTCTCCGGCCACGCTGTTCTCGTCGATGGGAGCCGCCCGCAAGCTCGACCCTACGCGCGTCCGAGTGGCCGAGTTCTGGAAAGTGCAGGGTTGTCCGCTCGCCCGTTCGCTGCGCCAAGGCTTCAAGAAGAGCGGCAGGCTGCCCTCGCGCAAGTTCCAGTGCGTGTACAGCGACGAGCTTTTAGACAACGCCGGAACGCCCCAAGAGCCGCGCGCCAACGGCTCTATGGTGCACATCACAGCAGTGTTCGGCTTCACGCTGGCCGGGCTTGTAATTCAAAAGGCGGTTCATCCGTAGTTCAGGTGTAAGAGCGTTCCATTAGTAATAAAATAAGCACTAACAGAATACCGCCCTTGTAGGGGCATAATTCATTATGCCCACACGTTTCGTAAGAAACGTATTTAGCAGCCAAACGTCGTTCATACGCTCTTCCAGAGCGTGCGGACATAATGAATTATGTCCCTACAAGGGATATGTGTTTTTATGTGACTCATAATGATGGATGAAAAATTATGATACACCTGAACTGCGGATGAACCGCGAAAGGCGGCAAATCGCCTTGCAAAAGGCCGCAAACGGCGATGTAAAAGGCCGTCTTTTGCATTGCGAAAGACGGCCTTTTGCAATGCGTTGAGTGTCAATGCATTACGCGGGAGGCTGCCTGCGGCTCGGAAAACGGTGGACGGAGGGCGTGCCGCAGGTGGAGAAGAAATGTGAATAATCAATGAATTTTATTAAAAACGGGGCGCACGTCGATTTTTTTCCGTATGTTTGCACCCGGTAATTATATTAATACATTTAAGACAATGAACGAAGACAGACTTTATGAACTGATAAGCGAGAAGGAGCGGGCCGCCGCCGTGGCCTTTCCCGCATTGATGCGCAAGGTGTACGTATGGATGGCGCTGGCGCTCGTGATAACCGGCTTCACGGCCTACGGCGTTGCCACCAGTCCCGGCATAATGACGGCCATCGTTACGAACAGGATGCTCTTGTGGGGCCTGCTCATAGCCGAGGTGGCTATGGTGTGGTACGTATCGGCGCGCATCGACCGCCTCTCTCTGGCTACGGCCACGGTCATTTTCGTGCTCTACTCGGTGCTCAACGGAGCCACGCTCTCCATCATCTTCCTGGCGTACACGATGCAGTCAATAGCTTCGGTGTTCTTCATCACAGCCGGAACGTTCGCCGCCATGTCGCTCGTCGGCCTGTTCACCAAGAAAGACTTGTCGCCGCTGGGCCGCATACTCTTCATGGCCCTCATCGGACTCATCATCGCCACGCTGGTAAACGCGTTCCTCATCAAGAGCGGAGGGTTCAGCCTTATCGTTAGTTATATAGGCGTGCTCATCTTCACAGGCCTCACGGCGTATGACACGCAGAAGATAAAGAACATGCTCGTAGAGGCCGACGACGTGAGCGAAGGCGCGCAGAAAATAGCCCTGATGGGCTCGCTCGCCCTCTATCTCGACTTCATCAACCTCTTCCTCTACCTGCTCCGCATATTCGGAGGGAACAGGGAGTAAGGTTTTTTAGTAGTAAAGGAGGTTTTAGAAAGGAGTAAGGGAGTAAGTAGAGAAGGCGTCAGTAGATTTGCTTTGTTGCTATGCTGTCATCGTAAAGGCAACCTATGCAAACCTACTTACTCCTTCTCTCCTTACTCCTTTACTCTTATCAAAACTCCAAGTCTTTTTTGCAATTTTATGCAAAAAGACTTGGAGTTTTGAATAAATATACCTACTTTTGCACCCGTAACTGCATAAATATACATTAAATGAAATCAAAGACCAGTCGTTTGCAGACGCTACGGATGCTTATATCAAGCCAGGAACTGTGTTGTCAGGACGACGTGCTGAAGGCCCTTGCAAAGGAGGGCTTCAACGTGACCCAGGCCACTCTGAGCCGCGACATGAAGCAGCTCAAGGTAGCCAAGGCCACCAGCCTGGGCGGCAAATACTTCTACGTGCTGCCCAACGAGACGATGTACAAGCGCGTGGCAAGCCCCAAGAGTGCCGCCGAGATGCTGCTTACGTCGGGCTTCCTGTCGGTCAACTTCTCCGGCAACATGGGCGTGATAAAGACCCGTCCGGGCTACGCCAGCAGCCTGGCATACAACATTGACAACGGCGGACTGCCGTCAATCATCGGCACAATAGCCGGCGACGACACCATATTCATCGTCATAAAGGAAGGCGAGACGTACGCCAACGTGGTGGAAGAGCTGCGCAGCGTGATACCAGACATTAAGTGAGCAGACGCCATAAAGCCAGCTGACACCCACCCCAACCCTCCATAAGGGAGGGGGCTTGACTGCCATAGGCAGCGCGGGCGTATAAGGCTTATTGGGCATATCGGGCTTATGCCCTGCTTATACAACTATAAAAGAACAATGGAAGAGATAACAGTCTTGGTGGCCGACGCCTCACATGAGAAGTACGTCGACACCATACTTGAGACAATTGCGGCCGCCGCCAAGGTGCGCGGCACGGGCATAGCCAAGCGAACACACGAATACCTGGCCACCAAGATGCGCGAGACGAAGGCCGTAATAGCCCTCGCCGGCGACCGCTTCGCCGGCTTCAGCTACATCGAGACGTGGGGCAACAAGCACTATGTGACCACATCCGGCCTCATCGTCCATCCCGATTTCCGCGGCCTCGGCGTGTCGAAGCGCATCAAGGACATGACCTTCACCCTCGCCAGGACACGCTGGCCGAAGGCCAAGATATTCAGTCTTACCAGCGGTGCGGCCGTGATGAAGATGAACACACAGCTGGGTTACGTGCCCGTAACGTTCGCCGACCTTACCGACGACGAGGCCTTTTGGCGCGGCTGCGAGGGCTGCATCAACGTCGATGTGCTGAAACGCACCGGCCGCAAATACTGCATCTGCACCGGAATGCTGTACGACCCTGACGAGCACGAGGGCGAACCTACGCCCATAGAGCTGCCCGGCGAGGTGATGAGAAGGATTAGGAAATGATTTCAGGAGGGAAGGAGTAAGGAGAGAAGGAGTAAGTAGGAATGCCTTGCGGCAGTGTATTCAAGGGTGCATCAGGCTCATTCGGCTCATTTGGCTTTGCCATATAAGCATGGCATTTGTACTTACTCCTTCTCTCCTTACTCCTCTACTCCTTAGAAAAACAATAAATACAAACGATTATGTCAGACAAGAAGAAAGTGGTTGTCGCCTTCTCCGGGGGGCTTGACACATCCTACACGGTGATGAAACTGTCGCACGACATGGGCTACGAGGTCTACGCCGCCTGCGCCAACACCGGCGGCTTCAGCGCCGAACAGCTGAAGACGAACGAGGAAAACGCCTACAAGCTGGGCGCGAAAGAATACGTAACGCTCGACGTTACGCAAGAATACTACGAGAAAAGCCTCAAATACATGATATTCGGCAACGTGCTCCGCAACAACTGTTACCCAATATCCGTGTCGTCAGAGCGCATCTTCCAGGCCATTGCCATTGCCCGTTACGCCAAGCAGATAGGCGCGGACGCCATAGCGCACGGCTCCACCGGCGCGGGTAACGACCAAATCCGCTTCGACATGACGTTCCTCGTAATGGCGCCGGGCGTGGAAATCATCACCCTGACACGCGACAAGGCACTCTCGCGCAAGGAGGAAGTGGACTACCTGAACGCCCACGGCTTCAAGGCTGACTTCACCAAACTGAAATACAGCTACAACGTAGGCATCTGGGGAACGAGCATCTGCGGCGGCGAGCTGCTTGACTCGGCGCAGGGCCTTCCGGAAGAAGCTTACCTCAAGCACGTAACCCGTCAGGACGAGAGCGAGCTGCGCATAGAGTTCGAGAAGGGTGAAATCGCGGCGGTGAACGGCGTGAAGTACGACGACAAGGTGGCCGCGATACAGCGCATCGAGGAGCTGGGCGCAGCCTACGGCATAGGCCGCGACTGCAACGTCGGCGACACAATAATCGGCATCAAGGGGCGTGTCGGCTTCGAGGCGGCGGCTCCCAAGCTCATCATCGAGGCTCACCGTATGCTTGAGAAATATACTTTGAGCAAGTGGCAGCAGTACTGGAAGGACCAGGTAGCCAACTGGTACGGCATGTTCCTGCACGAAAGTCAGTACCTGGAGCCCGTCATGCCCGACATCGAGGCCATGCTCACGAGTAGCCAAAGGAACGTGAACGGCACGGCAATCCTCAAGCTTCGCCCATTGGGATTTGAGTGCGTGGGCGTCGATTCGCCCGACGACTTGCTGAAATCGAAGCTCGGCGAGTACGGCGAAATGCAGCACGGCTGGACGGCCGAAGAGGCAAAGGGCTTCATCAAGGTGCTCTCCACGCCGCTCCGAGTGTATTACGGAATACACGCGGAAGAGGAAAGATAAGCGGTCCAACCTTCCCGAAGGGAGGGGGCTGGGCATGTTTTAGCCGGTAAATATGCAGCCTTGGCGCATCAGGCTAATCATGCTCATCTGGCTCATTGGGGCCAATAAGCCAAATATGCCCAATACGCCTGCTAACCGGCTGACAATCAGGCATCTTGCAAAATGCCGTCTTTCAGGCTGCGAAAGGCCGTCTTTTAGAGCGTGAAAGGCGGCCTTTGGGATGGCAAAAGGTGGCCTTTGGTAAAACAGGCTCAATCTATCTGTCATACGATAGGTTGCCGGTGGCTTTTACATAAAAGGCATAGTTTTTGGAATTTAAATATTAACCAAAAATAAAAATGCCCGCCACGGCTATTCAAGCCCCCTCCATT
>ERZ1664506.89-NODE-89-length-8321-cov-5.214856_pt1 | contig 8321 bp, 10 predicted proteins | sample MGYA00575341_ERZ1664506 | MGnify/ENA primary metagenome ERZ1664506 (study PRJEB40874, sample SAMEA4040754) | Gallus gallus | biome: gut; material: content | place: India | collected 2016-01-01 | study: EMG produced TPA metagenomics assembly of PRJEB14491 data set... | reverse complement strand
GTATAATCAACTCAGCTGAAAAAGAGTTAAACGACAGCCCGGCAATACTCATGGAACAGGCAAAAGCCTTGTCTGCCGCTGCGTCTGACTTCCTTGCCACTTATGAAAGTCACGAGGATATATTTGGCTCTTATAATCCGCAACCAGTCTGCGACAGGCATATCAAGCCGCTTGAAAAGGAATATGACTCTATTGCATATGCCGCTTCACAACTATGGAAACGGTATTCTCAAATGAGTGTCCGCATGGACTATCTCAATCCTGAAGATGACGATTACAAGGCCATAGAAAAAGAATCCGAGGAGGTAAAGGCAAGATATGAAGCAGAGAAAGCCAAGAGTGATGAGACATACCGCTTTTACACCGCAGAACGTGAGAAAACAGCCAAACTCTATTTTTTTGAGATGATATACCTTGAAATGCTGGTTGTCCGAATGAAAAGGATTGCAGACAGCATTATCAAAGATATAGAAGAACTGAAATCCGAAGGTAAGATATGACAGGACTGTACTTGAAAGAAACGGCCAAACTATTTGATATAGTAGATTTGACCATCTGTTGCAGCCTGTACAAGATCTGCAACGGCAACCAGTTTGAACACATGAAAGGTACGGATTTCGTAGATTTCATGAACCTGAAAGAAGTTTCACGACCTGTTGTTGTCCGTCATCGTGAAAACAGCCGTGTCTGTTACCTGTTGTATGTCGTCAGTAAAGAGATAATGAATGAGTCTTTAGCAAAGGAGTGGATACAACACATGCTGGAACAGTGTAAAATCAGTCCCGGATACTACAAATCCCATTATAGAGATGCACTCAATTCCGGAACAGGAGAAACCAATGCCCAATTCGTCAAGGCTATCGAAAAAGCCATCGAAAAAGCAAAATCTGTGAAGTGACCACACAGAATTACAGAGCGACCACAGAGCTATACATCTTTTAACAAATTAAATAAAGCTATATTGTTGATTAACAACGATATGGCTTTATTCGTTTTTTGTCCCCAACCACAAATCGTACACATTGTTCCACTTGGGAATAGGCATAATTTTGCAACAGAGCAAAAGGAAAGAAAAAGCATTCAAAAACCTGTTTGCTGTCGAAACGGAAATAATAATTATAAAATAGAATCATATGACAAACAATTTATTGACAACGGTAGAAGCTGCCGAATATCTGGGGATGAAAAAGTCTTATCTGCATAAACTGATGATGAAAAAGGAGATTCCTTTCTACAAACCAAACGGCAAACTGTGCTTCTTTGACAAGGACGAACTTGATCAATGGCTCCGCAGGATACGCATAGCACCACAGGAAGAAGTGGACCGGCAGGCAATCGCCTATGTGACCCAAAAAGACCTACTTAAATAGCCTGTATTATGAACCTGTATGAATTGTTCAGTCTATTCTGGAGGGATAACGGATACAGGGCATTTTCCAAGACAGAAACAATCTTATACTTCTATCTTCTTAATATGGCAAATTCCGCCAGATGGCAGATGCCGTTTACAGGCTATACGGAAAGAATAAGTGCCGATCTTCAGACAACAAAGCAAAATATTGTAAAGGCCAGGGCCGGACTCCAGCAGCGAGGTCTGATTTCATTCACAGCCGGGACTGGAAAGGAGAATCCGCCTTTATATACCATAATTGACCGTACTTCTCAGTTGTCGGTGCCGTTGTCGGAGAACTTGTCGGTAAAGATGTCGGTGCCGTTGTCCCCTATTAATATAAAAGATAAAAATAGAAATAATAATATTCATAATGTCAGCAACGGAAAATTGGAACTGGATGAACTGGAAATGATTCTTACAAATGATGCTGCCTGGCTGGACTCAGTAATCCTTCAACGGGGAAGCGATATAGACCGTGAAACTGTACTGGAATACCTGAAAATGTTCATTGCCGCACAAAAAATGAAGTCATCCGACAAGAGGGGAATAATAGACATCCAGAAACATTTCCGCAACTGGCTGAACATTAAAATGAATTATAGACTAAAACATGAAAGAGCAGAATCAAAACGAGTCAACAGTGGACGTAGAGCTACTGAAATCACAACTACTTCACCGGAAGATTACGATTGGCCGGTTTAGGCTGCCATATTCCTACGAACAGACAAAGGATATGCTGCTGGCCGCATACCAGGCAGAAGTCGAATACCGGTGCAGACATTTCACAACCTGTGAAGAATTTGAAAGCCAACGTGAACAGATTGCACGTTTCCTTACAGGAAATTCCGAAAAATTCGGTCTGTTTTTCAGCGGAATGTGCGGAAATGGAAAAACCACATGGCTTAAAGCCATCCGTACCCTGATAAATTCATTGAACTTGCGCCATCCGCAGACCAATTCCAGTTATAGCGTATCGCTGTGGAATGCAAGGGAACTGGCTTACAGGTGCAAAGACGAATATCAGGAATGGGCTCGGATAGCCAGACTTCCAATCCTTGCGATAGATGATTTCGGGACAGACCCGAAGGAAATCATCAGTTTCGGCAATTGTCTTACCCCTATGATAGACCTGATAACAAAACGGTATGAGGAACAGCTGTTCACCCTTTTTACGACAAATCTGACATTTTCACAGATTAAGGAAAAATATGAGGAACGTATCGCCGACCGGCTTATTGAAATGGTCGTGCCCATCAGGTTTGGCAACGGTTCATACCGGAGCTGACATATTCTCCAAACAAGTTAAGACATGAAACAGGAAGAACTCAAAAAGGTACTCGCTGAAGTTGATCCTTTACTGGCAAACGCCGTTGATTCCATGATTTCCTTTATACACACTAAAGGAAAAGATAGTGTACCGTCGGAACGGCAGATAGAACAGGTAAATGCCTATTTTGACTCCATAGTAAGCCGTACCGGAAAAGACTATGAGAAGTGGAGCGAATACAGGTGGATAGCATCATACAATATAGAAATCGGAGCCATTCCATGCCTGGAACACCACGAACTGGACTATCTGCACAAAGTCCTTGAATCAATAGCCAGAGACCACTCATATTATGAGGAAGCACAGGTACACTGGCTCAGATAAAACTCCATTTATAAATCCGTCATCCACGACGAATATTGTACAATAGCCTGTTATAATGGCTTCCGTAGCATTGTACATCCTGTTTAGAAAGTAGGACACTTTTTTAAGGGGTGTGGGAGCAAGATAGGTTTTTTGTGCCAAAAAACCACCGACTGAATGTCGGAAGGCTCCGCCTGGATGACCTTAAACAAACGGACATGACAGAATTTGCACCCACACCCCGAAAGGATCCAGAACGGAGAAAAGGAGGCCGCCCTCGAAAGGATTCGACAGAGAAAAAGTGCCATTTTATAAAGGTCGGTTTTGATGAACTGAACTTCAAAAAACTAAAAAAAAGAAGCCGCAGGATGAAGGCTTCACTTTCCTCCATAGTCTATGATCTGGCAATAAACGGTAAGATAAACGAACCGCTCTCCCAGGAGATGATGGATTGTTTCAGGAAGCTCGCAGGAATGGCAAACAACCTGAACCAGCTGGCACACGAAGCGCACATTGCAGGCTATGAGGATGTGGCCGCAGCTGACAGGCTATTGTCAGAAAAGATAGATGAAGTTTTGAATAAATTAAGTGAACTAAGATAACGATGAATGCAAAAATAATGAAAGGAAAATCAGCCGGAGGTCTGATTGACTACCTCAATAGCATGAAAGAGAAAAATGCCAAAGTGATTTTTTCCAATGGAGTCAGTACAACATCAAACCGGACTGTGGTTGCTGCCTTCAATCTCCAATGGGCAAACAGTTCTTCCAAGATAAAGGACAAGATGGGACAGCTGGTAATCAGTTTCTCGCCCAAAGACCGGGAAAGGCTGACTGACGAATTTATAACGGAACTCTGCAAGGAATACATGCAACGTATGAAATTTCCGCCCACTATCTATCTCGGCTACCGCCATCTTGATCAAGAACATGACCATGTACACATCGCTTATAGTCGTATAGACAACGAAGGAAAGGCTATCACGTGCGACAGCAACTATGCACGTTCAGTAAATGTCTGCAAATCTATCCGGGCGAAATACGGACTGTCTGCCCCATCAAAGAGAAAAAAAGACGTAAACCGAGACAGACTTATCGGAAAGGATAAGGTCAAATATCATATAATGGACATAGCTTTCCCTGTTTTTGACAAAGCCGGTTCATGGAAAGAATATATCTCAAGGCTGAAATCAGAAGGTGTCGATATAACCATGGTAAGGGATGAATACGGGAATGTACGTGGTATCGTATATACAGCAGAAAATCTTTCTTTTGCAGGAAAGAAAGTGGATCCGGAATTGTCATTCGGAAATTTAAGAAGGAAGTTCGGCAGCTATGGGCAGGAAAAAACCGCTATATCGGATATCAGAAAACATGACTCCGTTTTTACCGGATCTGACATGAATATCTCAAAGGATATGGCTCATGCGGAAGCCTGTCCGGTGGACATTCCGGAATACAGCCCGAATATTCAGAATGCTCAATCCAATCAGGAAACTATGGCTGCTGGCAATGTAGAAAGCGGAACCGATAGTGGCAGTTCAATAGGATCTGGAATAGTTGGAGCCGCCATTGAACTGATAGTTCAGCCACATCAGGCACCGGAAACAGGAGGTGGCGGTGGTGGAAGCAGCGACGATAACAAACGTGATGAAGAAAAAGACAAATATGTACCACGAAAAGGCAGAAGGAGGTAACAATGGCAAAGAACAAACCGTTAAAGGATGAAGAATATGATTCCATTGATGAAATCCAGACTACACTGGATAGACATACGGACAAACTTAACCGGATAGAAGCCGGACTTGTTTCTATAAAGAGTGAAATTGCCTCTGTAAGTAAAACCGGTGGCCACAATATGGATAGCAGTGGAGACAGACAGTTTATCCAACTGAGAAATTTGTTCTATGATATATTAGATAAATTGAGCAAAGCATACGAGGAACTGAAAACCGGAAAGTCCGATGCCCAGGCAGAAGAATTACTGGTTAAGATTGCCAATCTATGTACGGATATACAAAAGAACAGCCTTAACGCTGTTGCACTTACAGCGGACACGAACAAGCAATATCTTAAGATTATCCCTTACATAGAACGAATGAACCGTATCCTTGATGTTGTAGCAGAACGGTATAACATGTCAAAAGCACCGGTAAAACCTACTACCATTAAAGGCTGGATTCTTTGGGTCTTCAAGAGACTTTGGTTTTGGATTGACAGATATGTCGGATTCAGGTATATCAAGCAATTCTGTATCCTTGTAGCCATTTTTATATGGGTAGTCAGCATAGTAACCTCATTCTTTATTTTACGTGAGAATCACAGACTGAATGATATTGAACAAAAGTACATTTTGCTTCGTGAAGAGTGTAGAAAATACGGGCAAAACGAACTTGATTTCTGAAAATGGTAAAATATATTTTTTATATTCATCTCCATTTTCTCAAAAAAAAGAAGCCCCCGGCACTGCCGAAGGCTTCTTTTTTCACTTTTCAATAACCGCAGATACAACTGTTATACTTCGGTTATCTCCCGTTGCGGGCGGAACTTTTCCCGCCCGACGGTTTACTGTTCTTTCTTCAAGGTAGGTAAGCTGTTGCCGTCTTTGAGTTCGTACTGCCAGCCTTTACCGCTCAGGGCGGCGTTCATGGCGGCGACGGCCGTCTGCCAGGTAACGGTTGTGCCGTCCACCTTCGTGGCTCCGCCGTTGTCATTGTCGGGGAGGCCGCTCCAGTAGCAGGCGGTCAGGGTGCCATAGTTTTCTCCCACTGCGCCGCCTACATGGATGGTGCCGCTACCTTTACCGCTGACGTTGCCCGCGGCATAGCAGGCAGTCAGGGTGCTGTTTCCTCCGTTCATTCCCACTATACCACCGGCACAGGCGTAGCTTGTACCGTCATTTTCAACGGTCACGTCGCCCGTGGCATAGCAGGCGGTCAGGGTGGCACCGTTATTCGTTACACCTACCACGCCGCCTGCCCGATTCATTCCCTTCACTGTGGCCGAGGAACTGCATCCGGTGATGGAACCGACCAGTTGATAGCCCACCACACCGCCTACGTCGCTACTACTGCCGCTACCGCTGACGCTGCCCGACACCGAGCAGTTTTCAAGGGTGCCCCGATAGCAATATCCCGCCACGCCGCCGGCATAGCCCGAACTGTTATCGCTTGTTATCTGTACGTCCTCCAGCACCACGTTCTTCACCGTGCCGCCGGAGCCGATGTAGCCGAACAGACCCGCATAGTCGTTACTTCCCGTCACGGTCAGCCCCGTGATGGTCTTGCCGTTGCCGTCGAAGGTGCCGGTGTATTTGTTATTGTCGCCTGCGCCTATCGGCGTCCACTCCATATCCGTCAGGTCGAGGTCTGTATCAAGGGTGATGTTGATGCCGGTCGCTCCGCTGTTCACCAGTTCGGCGATGTTCTTAAGGCCCTCGGCGGAGGTCACGGTGTAGTTGCCCTGTCCGTCGTCGGTATATCCCTTGTCCTTATCCAGCGTGATGTTGTAGTAGCTGCCTGCCTTGGGATTGATGGCGGCAGAGAGGTCGCGCTCCTCTGTGCCGTTTGCCCGAAGTTTCGAAATGGCATAGCCGGGCACCACGTTCGCCTCCCAGCAGGTGATGGCGTTGCCGTTTTCGGTGTATTCGCACTTCTTCATCTCTATCCAGCCCTCTTGCGAGCCTTGCACTACCGTGCCCTTTTCATAAGTACACTGTGTGTAGGCATAGAGCTGGAGACTTTGCACTTCGCCGAGTGCATCGTCCGTGGGCGTCACGCGCACCTTCGCCAGAGCGTGGGTGAAATTCAGCGTGACCTGAGTCTGGTAGTTGCCGCTGCCTGTGCCGTACAGCAGGTAGGCAAGACTTTGGCTTTGGTCGCTGAGGTCGAGGGTGCCGCCCGTGGCGGGGTACCAGGTGGTGACGGTATGTTCGCCGGTGTCGCTCCAGTACAGGAGTGTTTCGGCTTTGACGGTGTTGTTGTCCTGCACGGTGTAGGTGCCGACCTCTTCCTTGCCGTCTATCTGTACGGCGAACTTGTCGTCCGCGTCAAACTTGCTGCTGTTGCCGTCCGCAATCTCGCTGACGCGCGTCTGCGGTGTGCCCCAGGGCTGCGCTTCGCCGTCCTCCACGCCAAGGGTGATGCGGGCTATCTCAACGGGGTATTGTCCTTCGGGCAGACGGTCGCCGTCCGCCAGTTCGTCCTTCGTGCAGGCTGCCGTGGCAAGTAGCAGTGCGGCTGCGGCAAGAAGCAGATGGATGGAATGTCTTTTATTCATATCGGGTTATCTTTTATTTGTTTCCGTTTTGTGCTGCCGCCGCCTGCGAAGGCGGCCGTCGCACCATAGTGTCTATGGGCAGCTCCGGCTTGACGCTTGCGCCGGGGCAGCGGCATGTAGGGCTTACAGCGTGATGCTTACATTGTTCGAATTTCCGGGTTCCCACGGGGTAATCTCCGGTTCTTCCACCGTGATGCCCTTGTTGTTGAGCGTTATGTTGTAGGTGTAGGCATAGCCTGCGGAGAACTGATTCGCTTCGGGCTTGGATGGATTCGGCAGTGTGGTTGTATAGTCCAGTCCGTTGAAAGACACTTTAAGTTCAAGAGAAGAGTTCACTACCTGCGGGAGAATGATGACTTGCGAAGTGGTGGCACCGCCCAGCTGCATGGTAATCGGCGTATTGGAAGTAGCGGTTACAGCAGTTGTTCCGGTAGCCGTGTCGAATGTGCCTTCATGCTTCAGCCCCTCCAACGTGTAGCCGGCAGGTTCCGTTTCGTTGAAACTGAGACCATCGCCTGCCTTGAAGGTGAACTTGATGAGACTCATGCAGTGGTGGAACGCATGGTCGCCGGTGAAGCTCACCGTCGGGTTGTGGGTGTTGCCCGTGGCTCCCGAGGCAAAGAGGAAGTCGATGCCTGAGCCCTGCTTGTCGGCTGCGGTGCTGACGCTCACCGTTCCGCCGTCAGACTGATACGGATAGTAGGCATGGAAGGTATGCGTTTCGGTATCATTGAAATAGATGGTCTTATCCTCGGGCACGAACTGGCCGCTCTCTCTCACGTAGGGTATGTTGATGAAGCCGGCACCGGTGATGCCGATGCAGTCGCCGTCTGTCCAGTCTGTACCGTTCTGATTGACGCGGGTGGACACAGATTCATAGATGTCGGCGGTGAACTTGGCGGCCACGGGGCCGTCGTTGTTCAGATTCTCGTTGTCGTTGTTGCAGGCGGCAAGTGACAATGGCTGGGCTGCGGAAGCAAAGGGCTTAGGGTTCCCCTTATGCACTGTTTTTTTTTTATTA
>ERZ1664506.83-NODE-83-length-8986-cov-6.088120_pt1 | contig 8986 bp, 4 predicted proteins | sample MGYA00575341_ERZ1664506 | MGnify/ENA primary metagenome ERZ1664506 (study PRJEB40874, sample SAMEA4040754) | Gallus gallus | biome: gut; material: content | place: India | collected 2016-01-01 | study: EMG produced TPA metagenomics assembly of PRJEB14491 data set... | reverse complement strand
ATCTCTTGACCATTGAATATGGCCTTGGAGGACTGAGGCTCAGGAATAATCTTAAATGCGACCTTCCTGTCGGAAATGGGCACCTTAGCCTCGACTGGTACAATCGTGTATTTTAGAGACTTCGATGCATCATCATTGGAAATAACAATGAATGGAACAAGCACTTCTTCAGGCGTGGCACCGCCATGTACCTCGTGTGTCGGTTTGACACCAAGCGACTGATGTCTGAGAGCTACTTTATATTTCTTATGGTCGCGTTCATTTTCGTGAACCACGAAATCAATGTCGCTGACCATCGTACAATCATCTGCAAGGGGTACATATCGGCCTTCATGCTTTGTTTTGGAATCAATCTTCAGCGAGTCGCACTTGCGGGACATAGAACTAAGTCCATGATCCGACACAATGGCGATAGTGTGTTTACCGACTTTATTATCGTCAAGAATTTTGTGAATAACTGCTTTAACAGTTTCCAGCTCTGCAACTAGAGTCGCATATTTTTGATAGTGGCCTTCGTGTGCAAGTTCGTCGAGCGCATTGAGTTTAAAGATGAGATGGTTGTCAACATCAAACGAGTTAAGGTGTGTGTTCGATGGAATGGTTGTGCGAGCGATTTGCGAAAGTACGGTTTCATAACTGCTCTGTGAGTTTTCAAGCAGGTAGTGAATGAACGGAATAAATTCTGCGCCGAGACCGTCCACCCAATAGATTTTGTCTATGGGGTAAACTTGACCATTCTGAATTTCATTCAGCAAATCGTGACTATTCTGAAACGAGTAGTACCAATTATAAAAAGATTCGGCACTCGCGTTGCGTTCCTCCACAATTTCCTTGAGTTCTTCGGTGTAATTATCAACCATCTTTGCCCTGCGGAATCGCTCAAGATAATCAGCTGCCCACGAGGCTGTAACTTTGGTCGCAACAGATTCATACGCAGTAAGATACCCGGCGAGGTCGGGATAAAATTCTTTAAGGTATGACAAACCGAAGTCTTTCTCAGCCCTAAGAACATACCATCCGAGAAACAAGATTTTCTCAAAGTCAAAGGTGGCAGTACAAAGTCGTTTTGCTTGAGAAAGGTTATCGTCCTTTTGAGCTATTTCAATGATATGATTCTTGATCCATGACTGGTGTTCCTCAGGAACAAGTGTGCGGAACAATTCGCGCTGAGATTGCATAATATATTTGCGGCTGTCGAAGTTTTGAAGACGTTCCGCATTAGTCATATAGAATATCCGCTCGGTGAGATTGACAAACAATGTGTTGGCAATCTTAAAGTCGTCGATCTCATGAAGGACATCGCGCATATACCCCGACAGTTCATCCCCTTTGTAAGCAAGTGCGTAAGCTTTAAGAAGCCAACGCTCATAAGCCAGTGTTTCATCTTCTGCCCAAAGCAAAAGAATATCGTTTGCCGTTATCGTTTTCCGATTAAATAAGTCTTCAACATAGCTCGGAAAGTCGAACAGCTGAGCGGAGTTCTTGTCGATGTTTTGAAGCATTGCGTCCCAATATTCCAATTCTGATTCCTTATATTCTATGGGCAATGATATTTCAAGGAAGTCGGTTATGAACTTATGCGAGTTATCTACAGACTGGAATGTGAATATTGAGTCCGGCTTGGCATTCGGCCAGCGGTTTAGAATTGGTGATGCGCCACACAAGATTTTATCTTTAGGTGCCTGCTTCTTCCAGAAACTAAGCCAATCACGCATGGTTGGCAATGAGCAAATATTAAGTTTGTCAGGAATGGTGTAGTTTTTGAATTTTGAGACGTATACCATTACCTTATCGTCCTTAGGCGTATAATATTGCCAAATGGGGGCACTCTCTTCAATGCGTCCAAAGGATTTGAGAAAGTCTGTAAATCGGTTATGCAGCCCGATGATGGGAATATAAATTCGCTTTTGAGGATGTGCAATATCTTCAGATAAGATAATATCATTAAAGAAACCTTTGAACTCGTCCTCTTTGAAAAATCGAGCAAGTTCAGAGAAGGGTGTTACGATGCTAGAAACCTTCAAGTTCCGTACGGCATCGCTCAGAGTATCAATGTCAATAGTTTTGTCCGAGCCTAACGCAAGCTTTTCAAGATCGAACTTTTCCACGCCAAGTTCCAAAACAAGAAACTTGGTTAGTTCTCGGAATGCATCAAAGTTATTCAACATGATGAAACGCACACAATATCGTTGTGCTAGCACATCATGTGACTTTACGTCAACGCTAATAGCCTCCTTAAGGTCATCAAGCGAGTGAAATACTATTACTTTGTCGGTTGCATCCATTTTTATAGTCGATTAAAAAAATCTGCGGTTTCAGGATCCTTTTCCGGTAGATTAAGTATGGCCATTTGTCACATGTTGTTTGGCATATTTGTGGTCTTGATTTTCTCTTTGGCCTGCTTAACGATGTCCGTTTTAGGGGTCTTGTTTTCATTGTTAGAGCCTCCATCATTACCACTATTGTTGCCGTTTTCACCATTGCCGCTACTATCATTGCCTTCTCCATTCTGTCCGCCATTACCAGAGGTTTTACGGATATAGAACTGGTAGATGGCTTTCTCAACATCAGACTCCTTGCGGAATGCAATTTCACTTGGGAGTTGCGAGAGTTTTTCAAGCATCTCGTTCCACCATGCTTTCTCGATTTTGACACCTTCTATGCTATCAACGAAATTTATGAATCCTTTTTCGTAATTATCAACATTGGTGATAAGTATTAGAAGTTCCACATGGTTGTTTTTGATGTCACGATAAATCGCTTTGATTTTCTCGACCGAAAGAGTTTCCTGAGCGAAAATTGCAATAAGTGATTGTATTGCATTCTTTAAATCTTCCGATAAACCCGGAATATGAATAAGAGTCCACAGAGGCTGTTTTGCATATAGTTTGCAGAATTCTTGAATGTACCATTTTGCATTGTCGAGACTTTTAACATCATCAAGTTTTGCCTTAATTGTGTGGGCAAGGTCGAAAGTGTCATAAAGCAACTTAGTAAGGTCACTTTCTTCCTTCGAGCCAAAGCGAAGAAACATCTTTGAGTTTGAATCAGATTTACCGTCCTTCCACATCTTGAATAAGTCGGTTACCATGGTACACAGAGCCTCGTCAGAAATGGGCTGTGAGATAGTTGTTTGAAACAACTCAGACTTATATTGGCGGAGAGCGTATGCTATAGCTGCACAATTCAGCATGGAAGTGAACATGCCATAGGGCGGCTTTATGAACGAAGCGAGCACTACAGGCAAACTGAATTTATCAGCGTATTCCTTGCGTGCTTTTTCCATGCATTTTTCTACATGATGACAAATTTCTACCAGCCACGAATGCCCATTAAGAGCATTTTCCGAAAGCACTCCATCTGCTTTGACAAGTGTATTTCCGTTTTCCTCAAAAAGATATTTTAGCGGCGAAGCACTGCTGCCGTGTGATGTTAGCTGATCACGGTTTTGCGCTTGTAGTATTTGTTGGATAACTTTCGGACAGTTGCCGTCTTTGTAGAATGTCATGGGAGGCACAACACCCTTTGGAAAACGCATAGTCTCAAATCCCATATTATAGATTTTAGTACAGAGCTTATTGTTAAGAAGGTCTGGAAGTTGGTCTATTGTTCCTTCACGATAAGACTCTCCATTGAAATAGACATTATAGGTGTTGTGCCGAAGTTGTGTAATCCACTTTGAGACAAAAGCATGAGCCGCTTTCTCAAATTCCTTAGCCTCAGATTCATTGAAATGACTACGAGCAACTTTAGATGTAGCCACAGCATCAATGAATTTATTATATGCTTGTGTTGAGAATGTTTCTTCAGCAAGCACAATAACCAGATTTTCAAATTCCTTTGAGAAATTGTTGAGCAGAGTCGATTTTATTTCACGGTTTTCTTCATCAAGGGCGAGGAAAAACGCGACGTGTATATAGTTGGGCTTGTCAGACGTGAACTTATTCAGCCTACTGCGAAGGAGTTGCTCGCTATCCTCGCATGAGAAGAACTGAACGGCAGTTTCTCGCTTAACAGAAACGCCTATTTGGAACAGCCCACCGAGGTCTTCTTTGCTGACAGTGTCATAATCAAGAACAGAAATAGACGTCTTATATGCAGACTGTTCGTCCTGCCGACGTTTGTTCATCTCATTCTGATTGTAGGAAGTACCACGAATTTTGAACTCACCAAAGATGTCGCGGACTACAATTTTGTTCTCATCGAGATAGTTCAGGATGTCAATGACTTTACTGTAAACACGATCGCCGGCAAACATGCAACGGAGTACGTGGTCATTTGGTGTCATTAGTTCGATTGACTTCTTGAACTTGGGCGATAGTGCGTTAAGCAGCAAAATTACTTTAAAAACTCGCAAATAGTCTTCACCTTGAGCACGCACTTTGTCTTTAAACGAGTTGAACAGACCTGTGAACGTTACGCTACCAGGGTCTGCATCAAATGTAGGATAAAAGAAATCCCACAGAGTGTCAGCTGTCATCAGCATATCCCCATCATAACAGTTTTCGTTATTGAGGAATGCTTCGAATCCGGAGTCGTTATCGTGCATGAACTTAATGACGCTTCGATTTGAAGAACCTATGAAGTTCGATACTTCCGAACAAAGAAAGGCCGTATAAGGATGCATTGGGAGGAGTTCCTTGATATGGCCTACCTGTTCGGCATTGCCATGTGTCAGGAAGTCAAGCACTTCTCCGATTTTCGGGAGTACAATATTTTTAAATGCCTTAAACTGCTCATTCGATTCGATATTTGGAATGGTAAAGCTGTGGCGCATAATCAAATATGTGCTCAGGCTATCCATCTTATAGTCAATTTCGTCGAATCGATCACTCATCTTCGTTATGTCCTTCGCTTTGTTGTCGGTGCTTTGCGATTCTACACGGTGAGAGATAAGGAACAGGAATACGTTGTGATGCTGTGATTTCTCTGCTATATTTTGGAGAAGGTTGATTCGGTCGCTTTTTAATGTATCCATTACAGATGTAAACTCATCCCAAAAAATGATGAGCCCGTTAGCAATACTGCGCTTCTCTAGTTCCTGTTCAACTTCAGCGAGCCATTCTGCAATCGCCGTTTGCTCAAAAACAGAGCCAATGGTTTCACGGATGGCATTTTCAATGGTAATATACATTCCTGGATTGTAGTTCTTAAGGAATGTAATGGCTTCATCAGCGGTATTAATGTTGTCTGCAAGGTCTTTTGCGTTGGGGATGACTTCTTCTTCAAAAATGCGTTGATGCCCCTCAATCCAGTTTATGGCGGCTGTGAAATCAGAATTGACTACGAAGTCTGGCGCAACAGCCTTGACTGCTTTTGACACCTCGCGCTGTAGCGACAGTGTGAAGCGTGGAATGTCATATGCTTTTTGAACGCCCTTAAGTGTTACGGCGAAGTAACGTTTATTTTGGCGAAGGTTTCTTACTTGGGATTTAAGCACCGGATCATTGATATTTTCTATATATGTCTTGATTGAATCATAGTCATCACAAAGCAGGTGCTTGACCACTGCACTTGCGTGACTTTTACCGGTGCCGAAAGTACCGCGTACCCAGATGCTTCTTCTTTTACTTATCTCGCTGCTGGTAATTGCGATGAGCGAGCGTTGGAGCATCTCATTGAACTGAGCCGTTGGGATGAATGATTGCCACGAAGAAGTCCCTTCTTCCAATATGTCATATACCGGAAGGAAGTCCTGCAAGTGGATAAAGTCAGAATATTTTGTTGCCATAGTAAGCTAAAGTCGATTATTTCAGCATGATTTTGACGATGTCTTCCGAAGTGAAATCTTCGCGGAGAATGATATTATCGAGTCCCATCTTCAACTCCGCACGAAGCACCTGATTCTGTTCTTGTTCAAGTGAGCGTAGGATTGCCTCGAAGTCTTCACGCTCGATACCGAACTGACGGACAATGCCTTCCGTTTGAGCCGGATTATAGAATTCAGAAACAGTCAACGAGTAACATCCTTTTTTCTCGGCATAGCGATAGAGGGAATATGCAACGGTCGCTAAGGCGAGATCATTGTTTGTGATGCGGCGTACTGATGTCTTATTTCCTGCTTTTATAACCTTGCCCACGCCAAGGACTATGCCAAGAGGACTTTCTTTGAAAGTGTTAAGAAGTGATTTAAGAGCGTTGTCTCTGGTGCTATCAGGTATAAATGAGAAGGAATTGGCCATCAGTGCCGAAAGAGCTTCTCTGGAGTAGTCATACTCATAGTTCACTTTAGAACTGTACCATGAACAAAGTTCATTGTCATTACATAAGTTGACCCATACAATTTGCCAGAAAAAACTAGGATCCTGATGGTAAGCACCAGAAATAGCTACAGAGAGATAAGTGGGTTTTTTGTCTTTAGCAGATATGAGACCTGCACTCATCATCCAATTAGAAAAAATCGGGAGTTGCTTCTTCTCATTCAGAATTTCTTTCGCTTCCTTGTTTAGGAAAGTGTCCGGGCTTTTATAGTAGGCCTGAACCCATCCATTTCTAAAGCCAAAAGTATTGAATTTTTTGATAGAGTATATATTCATGTCGTTATTTGATTTAGCTATGTTACTTGTTTGTTTTATTGAGTTAGCCACTACGCATCCATTGTCTTTAAATGTTAGACATTTATGACAATGAATACATTTAGATGCATCAACGGAAACGCACGGCACTACAGATAGTGCCCCCGATGGACATTCTACTTCGCAAACTTCACAATGGACACAATAAGCAGTTTTGTTTAGGACTCTTTTTAAAAGACTCACAAATACAATATCTTGTCCACAGTTTTTCACTAGTATTTGAAGTTTATTATCTATAAGCTCTACAGAGAATGCATATACCTTATCTCTAAATTTAAGGGATATCTCATATAGGCTTTTTGAAAGTTCTTTGATTGAAGATTTCCCAAGGACCTTTATCCATTGGAAGAAGTCTTCTTTAGAGTTTGTTATAATCGCAAATAAATCATTATCTGTTATTTGATATTCTATGTAAGTTGAAGATGTATGCCGATTACCTCCTGCACGAACCTTCCATTTACGCTCTTTGAGATAAGTATCAATGCCTTTAATACCTGTTTTTTTAGCATTTTCTTTTAATTTTTCAATAAATGGTTTAGCCGTTTGTGGAAAGAATTTGTGATCAAGACAATCACCCAATTCAGAACTCAGAGGGCATATAACACACCCAACTCTATTAAGTCCTTTCCGGTATGCTTTATTGATTGGAAGATTATGTGTAAGAATATAAAGCCAAACTTCAGTAACAGACCAATCGAAAATCGGCCTAACATTCACTACATTACTATGTTTAACACCTTTACCAATTCTCGCATATGTTGCTCGAGTAGAACTTTCTTCAGCTCGAACACCTTCGAAGGCAATAACATTAGGCTGTCTACCTTTACCACTTATTTCCTTTAGTAAGCGATAAAGGGGAGCAGTTTTCATTACCGCACAACACCAACGGTGAATTTTGCTTGGAGTATCAAGCTCATCCCAATAATAAAGAACTGGTTGATGATTTTTTGCGGTAAGGAACTGTAAAGATGGATATACGGCTTGGTATTTATCTCGTATCTCATCATACAAGCTTAATGATGTTGGGAGTTCATAACCTGTGTCCGAATAGATAACATAGTATCTATCAGGCGGTATAACCCTTGAAACTAGGTCTAAAACAACTTGTGAGTCTTTACCTCCGGAAAAGGAAACAATAACTGATTCTATTTTGCTATTATAGATTTTTCTTTTACCCTGCTTCTCTATTTCATCTTCAGGCATAATATCGAAGGATCCACAGTCTTCTAGAACAACAGCATGCCTCTGATGACTCTTTTCGTTAAGCTTAATAGTTAACTGCTCATATTCAATATTAGGGTTAGATTTCTTTTTTGTGACATGAGAGTCAAAGACCTGATCAATAAATTCCATTGCCTCATGTTCGATTAAGAATAGACTATCCTCATTAACTTCAGATAGTAGTGTCAGGTTTGTTGGTTCCAACGCAATATTTGCAACAATGGAATTCACCTTGGGCGAATCAAATAAATTTCCCCCAATCGTTTCCAGTATAAATTCACCTTTGTAAAAATAGCGACGGTCACAAGCCCATAAAAGTGGTTCCTCACAATGAGGATACTTCCAGCCTATTCGGTTAAGTCCAAGAAAGTCAAGTTCTTCCCAAAATACAGGACGTGGACAAACATTTAGAGCCTCGCCGGACGGTGGCGCCATCGTCAGTCGAACACCATTATTTTCTTTATCCCATATAACCTTAAACATATGTCAATTACTTTGTTGGACATAATAATTCTCTCACATCCACATCTAGGAAGTGAGCTATTTCTTGAAGTTGTGTGACTGATGGCTGAATTTTGTTATTACACCATCGCGATATTGTCGTTTCATTTTTACCAACAGCAACACTAAGCTGCTTAGCTGACATTTGTTTTTCTGCCAATACAGCTTTTATTCGGTTTATCGGTATAGGCTTATCTTCTGTTTTCATTGCATTACAACTTCTTGTAATAAATTGCAAAGATAGTACAAATATCTAAAAGAGCCAAAGAATAACCGACAAAACAAAGATATAACACTCAAATCCCTCTATATTAAACTTTCAACACGGCATATTTTACTTTAAATGTATCATATATACGCTTGATATAAAATAAGACATTCTCTATATACATCAATAAGCTTGCAAAGAAAAAATTATGTCTATCTATGCCCCCATATCTACAATACATACCACAAGCTCTATTGTTTTTTTGAAGGCTAGATTCCATATATAGCCACCCTTATATTTTGAATCCAATGGAATTCTGAACATTACTTTTCTACCGTATAACATACAAACTATTGAACATCAGGCTCTAATAAATACTACAATGTAGGAAAAATGAAATATCTACGGACAAACTGCAGGAAAAACAACGTAATTGTTAAAAAGCTACAATCTGTTCAAGAAAAATAAACCACAAATTATT
>ERZ1664506.82-NODE-82-length-9092-cov-7.948766_pt1 | contig 9092 bp, 4 predicted proteins | sample MGYA00575341_ERZ1664506 | MGnify/ENA primary metagenome ERZ1664506 (study PRJEB40874, sample SAMEA4040754) | Gallus gallus | biome: gut; material: content | place: India | collected 2016-01-01 | study: EMG produced TPA metagenomics assembly of PRJEB14491 data set... | reverse complement strand
TGTTAATTTCCGCACAGCGGACATACCTCTTCGAGGCCCTATTACCACGAATGCCAATACACCCGAACTGCGGATGAACCGCGTATTGGAGTTTATCCGCAAGCATAGTTGGACATCTTCGACGCCCTGCTGCGCTTTGTTGTTATCCAAAAGGTTTGCGGATTAGGCGTCTCTTGGGTTAACAAAGGATAAAATTAAAAGGATTAGTTTCATGATTAAAATATTTAGTTTATATTTGCATGGCTGATAAAAAACAATGGTTATGAAAACAGTTTTATTGTCATTGGCTATGTTTGCTCCGCTTTTCGTTAATGCGCAGATTAAAATCGGAGGCGACCTTCCGCCCATCCTGCCGATTGAAAAGACCGTATTCGACTCGGCCCTGGTGAAGGTTTACTATGAATACGCTTATAGGCCGGACTCCACCAGGCAGGACAAATGGCGCAGGGGGCAGACCGTGTTGCTGCTCGGCGGCAGATACACGGGCTTCACGGACTATTATTCGCTACAATCAGATTCGCTCAACGACGCCTTCTACAACGAAAAACGTTCGCCCATGGAGCTGGTGGGTCCTATTATTGGACTGATGCGCAACCAGAAATACGACCGTCCGCTGGTGATAAACAACGCCGAGAATACGGCCACGGTGCAGCTCGGAAGTTTCTTGAAAGTAGAGTACAGGCAGCAGCTTGCACCCCTTAACTGGACTGTTCTCGGCGGCGACAGCGTAATAGCCGGTGTGCATTGCAAGAAGGCCGCGTGCCGCATGGGCGGCAGGGACTGGGTGGCCTGGTATTCGGAAGAGTATAACATGCCGGTTGGCCCGTATCTTTTCCGGGGTTTGCCGGGCTTGATTTTCGCCGTAAGCGATACGAAAAACAACTATACGTTCACGCTGAACGGCCTTCAGATGCTGGCTAAGCCCGAGCCTGTTTACCTGCGTGCGAATGACGACATGCTGAAACTGTCGCGTGAAGACGCGTTCAAAGCCAGGCGCAATGAGAACGACGACCCGATGACGGCAATCAAAATGAGCGGCAAGACTGTGTTTGTCGAAGACTGGGGTGACTACAAACCAAACCCTTACAATCCGATAGAATTGGAGTGATTTGCACCGTGTGCGTAAGTCGCTGATAATCAGCGGCGTTGCAAAAGGCCGTCTTTTGCATTGCAAAACACGGCCTTTTGGCGTGCAATTGACGGCCTTTTGCAAGGCGAAAGACGGTCAACGGCAAAGCCGCAGGGCGTGGATGTGAAAATGAAATGATTGTGATGAATATTGAAAGACATATTAACGGTATGCCGTCAGGCGGCACGTCGGCAAGCGCGAAACGCCATGTCGGCTATGTGCAGGCTGCATCTCAATGTAAGTGCAGACGTGTTTTGCCGCCCTGCTGCCGTGCCATTGTCGCCGTTCTGCTCCTCTTCCTTTCTGTCATTCCCTGCATGGCGCAGCCGTCCGCGCGTACCGTTACGGGCACGGTGACCGACCGCAAGACGGGCAAGGCCGTAAGCTACGTCACCGTGAAGGCGCTCAACGCCGCCGACTCGCTGCTCTCTTACGCCATGACGGGCGGCGACGGGGCGTTCACCCTGACGCTCGGGCGAGGTACGGCTGCCGTTGAGTTCACCCTCATGGGCTACGAGACGAAGCGCATCGGCGTAGGAGATATGCGCCAAGGGATGCGCGTAAGCCTCGCCCCGAGCGGCATAATGCTGAAAGAACTGACGGTGAAGGCCCGCCCGATAGAGCGGCACCGGGACACGCTCAACTACAACGTGGCGGCGTTTCAGGGCAAGGAAGACCGCTACATAGAAGATGTGCTCAAGAAACTGCCCGGCATCGAGGTGGCCGCCAACGGCGCAATATCATATCAGGGCAAGCCCATCAACAAGTTCAACATCGAGGGGCAGGACTTGCTCGGCAACCAATACAACCAGGCTACGCGCAACCTGCCGGCCGACGCGGTGGCCACGGTGCAGGTGATAGAGAACGACCAGCCCGTCCGCGCGCTGAAAGACCGCGTGCCGTCAGACAAGGCCACGCTCAACATAAAGCTGAAGCAGGACTACAAGCTGCGCCCCTTCGGCGAGGCCGTGGGCGGCATTGGCGGCACGGACGGCGTGCTGTGGAACAACCGCCTGACGCTAATCGGCGTGGGACGGAAGAACCAGGCCTTCGTCACCGCACGCATGAACAACAACGGCGAGGACTTATCCGCCGATACGGAGGAGCACATCGACTACACCGACATGTACAGCTACGCGCCCCTGCCGCCGCAGATGGTGCAGGACGGAAGCGCAGCCGAGCCGCCCGTAAGCCGGCGGCGTTACCTAAGGAACAAGTCGTACACCGCCGGGCTTAACTTCCTCCGCCGCGCCGGACACTACGGCTCGCTGCGCATGAACTTGACTTACTACGGCACGTCAGACCGCTCCGAAGACAGCACCTATAACTTCTACGGCGGCGACGAGACGCTTTCGCTCTTCGAAGCCAACCGCCGTAAGGCGCGGCGGCACACCTTAATGCCCCGCCTGCGCTATGAGCTTAACGCCCCGAAGGTGTACCTTGAAGACGAGCTTACAGGCTCTTTGACCTTCCAAGAACAGCATACCAGCAACGAGCTGGCAAGCAAACAAGGCGCGGCGGCAGGCTCCATCCCCGATGGGGAGGAGTGGGAAGAGGCTTCTTCTGCCGCCTGTCTGCTGAATGAACGCACCGTGCGCCATCCCGGCTACGTGCAGAACAAACTGCGCATGACCGTCAATGCAGGTCCCCATTCTTACTCCGTCAAATCCCTTCTGCGCTACTTCCGCCGCAGCGAGACGCTCTGCGTAAGCCAAAGTGACGGCGGCGCGCATGGCGTAACCACCGCCCTTGACGCTCCGTCCGCCATTACTTCATCAGCCATTTACGCCCTTTCGCAACGCCTTGAGCTTGAAAGGCTGATGACGCGCAACAGCGTCGGCACGCGCTTTTACATCGGGCAGAACAGCCTTGAGCTGCAATATGCTTTTGAACTGCGTTCGGACAACGTGTCCGTTGACGGCGGCAAGGGCTGCCATACCATGTACATGAAGCATTCGTTAAGGCCGGAGTACGTGCTGAGATACCGCCGCGGCCACGTAACGCTCGATGTTCCGGTGAGTCTTTTTACGTCGCGCATGGCCTGGAGCGGCGCCGGTGGCGGTACGAAGGTGTACCTTTCGCCATCGGTAAGCTGGCGTCACGAGTTCTCGCCGTTCTGGCGCATGAACATGTCGGGCGGCTTTGGACAGGACGAGGACGCCGACGTGATGACCCCTGCGGAGTATTGCAGCACTTACCGCACGCGCGTATTGACAGCCGACCGCATAGGATGGACGCGCTCGGCGAGGGCGTCAGTATCGTTCAGCTACGCCAACGTAGTCACCATGTTCGTGTGGAATTTCATGGCGATGGCCTCGTGGAGCACGCGCGACCACTACAACGAGTACACCTACGGCGGGCAGTTTACCGAGGTAAGGCCCGTGTGGAGCGACGTTCATACGCGCATGTTGTTCGTCATGACGTCGGCCGACAAGACGTTCACGCGCGCCGGCCTGTCGCTGAAAAGCACATTGAACTACAACCGCACCACGTTGCCCGTGGCGCAGAACGGCGTCAAGACCGCCATAACTGGCAACGTGATGGCGGCGGCCTTGACCCTGCGGTGGAGCAAGCTGCGGTGGCTTGCCGTGTCGTTGCGTCCTACGCTTAACGTGACATGGCAAGACCCGTCCCTGTGGAGCACCGGACACAACACGCTGAAGAGCCTTTACAACGTGGCCGACGTGCATCTTTTCCCCTTCAAGAGCTTTGACGTAAGCCTGCAATGGGAGTACAACGCGCTCGAGGTAGAGCGCGGGCGGTTCCGCCGCAACAGTTTCCTTGACGCCGCCGTGCGTTATGCGGCCACCAAGCGGTTGGAGTTTCGCTTGCAGATGAGCAACCTGCTCGACCGCGATACATACTGTGAGGCGTCGTTCACGGGGCTTAATTACGGCTATTTCAGTCTGCCGCTGCGCGGCCGCGAGCTGCTTTTCTCCGTGGCGTTCAACATCTGACGGCGCAAAGCCTGATGAAAATTGTAAGCAAAACGAATGCTTTTCCTTATACATTTTGTCGCCGCCTTGCTCTTGTGTGATATTGTTTAACCAACCGGCTTGTGTCTGCTTACAAAGTAAAATGCCGCCTTTCGCATTGTGAAAGACGGCATTTTAGCGTGCGATTTGTGGCCTTTTGGAATGCGAAAGACGGCCTTTTGTAAAACGCAATGTGGCGAGCCGTGATGCGGCCCGCCACTTTGCATGGTCTGTTAGCTTTCGGTTTACGTGCTATTTCGTTATTAACGCCACGGCGTATGCGCTCATTCCCTCCTCGCGCCCGGTAAATCCGAGCCGCTCGGTGGTGGTGGCCTTGATTGATATTCGGTCTTCGTCAACGCCCATTACCACGGCCAGGCAGGCCTTCATGGCCGGCACGTGAGGGTTGATTTTAGGCCGTTCGGCACACACGGTGGCGTCGATGTTGCCCACGCGGTAGCCCTTCGTGGCGATTAGCTGCACAGTCTTGCGCAGCAGCACCTTGCTGTCTATGTTCAGAGTGTCTGCCGACGTGTCGGGAAAGTGATAGCCTATGTCGCGCATGTTGGCCGCGCCGAGCAGCGCGTCGCATATTGCATGGATGAGCACATCGGCGTCGCTGTGCCCCAACAGGCCCGTGGTGTGCTCTATTCTAATCCCCCCGAGCCACAGCTCGCGCCCCTCTACAAGGCGGTGTACGTCGTAACCTAAGCCTACACGAATATCCATAAATTAAATAATTATCTCCTGAACAAATCTTTTATTCCGTCCATGTCGAAGGCGAGTGTGAAGCGCAGGGTCTGGTCCAGGGGGTTGCTCTTGGCCGTAGCCCACACATATCCGCAGTCGAGCGAGAACGCGCTCATGCGGAAACCGGCGCCGAAGGTGAAGTATTTGCGGTTGCCCTTGTTCTCCGACTCGTGGTGGTAGCCGGCGCGCAGGCTGAACTTGTCGTTGTAGACATACTCCGCGCCGACGCTCCAGCGTATTTCCTGAAGCTCCTCCTTGAAGCCTCCGGGCGCGTCGCCGAAGCTCTTGAATATGCCGCTGATGCTCGATATGTCGTAATAGTCTTTCTGCACGCGCTGCTGGTAGTCTTCGGTCGACTCGCCGTCTTCCTGCAACGGGTACGTGGGCACGAGCAGCTTGTTGGCGTCGGCGGCTATGGTGAAGCGGTTGTATTCGTCGATGGGCACCATGAGCGACGCTCCGAGGCGCATGTTCGTAGGTATGAACTCGCTGTTGTCGTCGCCTCCGAAGGTTATTTTGCTACCTATGTTGCTGATGTTCAGACCCAGTCCCAGCTGGCATTCGCGCTGGCCTATCATTATGTAGTTCTGGTAATACAGGGCAATGTCGGCTCCGAAGGCGCTGCCCGGCGTGGTGTCGTCGGTGTAGTCATAGGTAAGGTCGGAGTATATCCAGCGCACCGCCGCCGCTATTGAAAACTTTTCGCTGAGCATCAGCGAGTAAGCCACGTCCACGGACATCTCGTATGGGTTGATTGTCATGCCGCCGACATCCTCGGTAAGGGCGACCTCTCCCAATGAAAAATAGCGCAGCGAGGCCGACACCGCGCTGTAATCGCCTATGCGGTAGTAGCCTGCCAGATATGCCAAATCCATGTCGTTGACCAGCTGGCGCAGCCATGGCGTGTAGTTGAGGGCCACCCCGGCGCGGCTGATGCAGAACGGATACTTGGCCGGATTCCAGTATTGCGAGTTGACGTCGGGATCGGTCGCCGCGCCCACGTCGCCCATTCCGGCGGCACGCGCGTCGGGTGCTATGGTCTGCGATGTGACCGAGTTACGCTCTGGATTGAATATGTCTGTCTTCTCCTGGGCGTTCGCGCCGAGCGAGACTGCGGCCGTCAGCACTGCGAGCAGTATTCTAAGGTGCTTCATTGTCATGTCTTTTGATATTCCAGAGATTGTTTAATTGTTGATTTTTGATTGTTAATTCCTCACATGGCAATGTGGGATTATCTGTTCATTATTATTAGTTTCTTCGCTTTCGACACCATTCCGCCGCCGTCGCCGCCTATCTTCACGCGGTAGATGTACACTCCGGTGGTGAGCCGTCCGCCGCCGTCGCCTGTCAAGTCCCAGTCCACCGTGTATGTGCCTGATGCCGCCACGCCGCCTTCGGTGTGCTTCCATACGGGGCGTCCGCTTATGTCAAACACCTCAATCTCTACGTCAAGGTTGCTTCCCGAGCGGTCGTGCGTAATGATGAATGTGGTGTTCGTCGTGGCAGGATTTTGCGTGCAGTCTACGCTCTGGATGCTTGGCGTAAGGCCTTCCACCACGTTGAACCTCAGTTCCGCGGTCGAAGAGTTGTTCATTATGTCCCAGGCACGGAAGCGCAAGGTGTGCTCTCCTGGCGAAAGTGCGGGTATGCTGTAATACGTACGGCCGCTGGTGTAGCTGCCGAAGTCGTACTCGAAGTTGTCGTTAAGCACGTAAGTGCGTGCCATTTCGCCGTCAATCGTCAGCAGCAGGTCGTGACCTATGCCGCTGCCGGTGGTGTTCAGTCCGTCCTTGTCGTGTATTTCGGCTACGAAGAAAGGCGTGGTGTTGACCTTTCCACCGTTCACGAACGACGGTGAATTAAGGTAACAGTAGATTGACGGGCCAATGGAGTCGGTGCCGTTGACGCCCGTGCCGCCCACGATGAAGTCCTCGCTATACCCGTTCACGGCATTGTTTGTGGTGCCGTTCACGGCCACTATGTTGATAATTCCTTGCTCGTCGCTGTAATCAATGTCCTTAGGCACAGCGAAAGTGAAGCTGAACTCGCCGCCGCGTACGCTGTCGTTTCCGTTGAAGAGCACGGTGTTGCGGTCGTAATATTCAAACGGTGTGTCGGCACCTTCTGCCGAAGTGTTGTTCAGACGGCATGTCACAAGGTGCTCGGCATCCCTTACTAGTGCTCCTACAATGCCGTTGAAAGCCGTGTCCTTGCCGCCTTCGGTCGTCTCAATGTGCCCCTTTACCGACACAACCGACCCCGCAGAAAGCCGCGGAAGGCTGCTTGCCGATGCAATGTCGATGCCGTTTATGCTGTCTATCACCGCGCCGGGCATGGGAACGTTGAGCCTCAATGCCGGGTCGCCGAGCAGCGAATATTGCAGCTTGTTGACAGACATGTCGGCCTGTGTGGCTATGAGTTCGTTCTTTGCCAGCCGTTGCGCTTCGCCTATTGTGACGTATTCCCCGTTTACGGGAGTAAGCAACGCCTTGACGAAAGCTTTGTTGATGGCCTTGTTGCGGTCAACGTAGACGGTGCGCGTAGTGCCGTAGAAGGCAATGGCTCCGCCGTTGGCGTTGAGCAGTGCGGTCTCTCCGATGTTGTCCTGCTGCGTGTCGAAGGGCATTACTTCGCACGAGGCGGTGACCCAAAGGGGCAGGTTCTCGTTACTGAACGTGGCGAAGTCGTTTAGCCTTAGCACCAATTCGTGCGACAGGCCGGTAGGTCCGCCGTGTCCGCTGTAATTCATCATCAGTGCGCCGGCGGCCTGCCGCTGCTTGATTAGCTTCGTTGCGTCGGGGTAAGTGTTGCCGGTAGAGGAGCTTTCGCGCTTGTATGCGTCCCACATGATGCGCTCCACGCGGAACGCCGGGTTTATGCTTTCAACGAGCGAGGCCACCTCGTCGGCGTCTTCCATGTGTATGTTTTTGTTTCCGTCGTCGCCCATGAAGACGAACGTGTTTTGCCAGCTGCCTGCGTTCTTGTTCTCGGCGTAGTGTATAGTCTTGTCAACGATTATCTTGGCTTCGGCCGCATTGCGCACGGGAAAGCGCCCGACGGCAACGTCGAGCTTGTCAGTCTTGGTGGGGTTGCCGCCCTCTCCGTCGTCAAGGCAGCAGAAGAATCCGTCGTCAACGTAGCAGTCAACGTCGTTGAACGAGTCTTCGCTCTCATGGCATAGTAGCAAGTCATCGGCCGAAAGGGTGGCGCATTCGGGCGTGTTGAGGCGGTTGTCCCACACGCAGTCGCCGAAGAGCAGCAGGTATCGCGGCATGTCGGCCTCCGTCGTGGCGTGGTCGTACAGCATTTTGAGGTACCGCCGGTATGCGTTTGCATCGGGAGTGCCGCTCGAGAATTCGTTGTACAGCTCGTCGGCAGGCACTACCGTCACCCTCAGTCCGTCGTGCTGGCGGTGGTGTTCGGCCAGGCGTTCGGCCTCGGAGGTGAGCTTTGCCGACGTGGGCACTATTATTACCATGTCCGCCTGCGGGTCGGCGTGGTGGTCTTGGTTGGTTATGTTGTAAACGTATTCAGGCTGGCTGAACGACATTCCTTTAAGTGTAGGCCTGCGCCGGGGCGTCTCCGTGGCTATTGAAATGAAGTCGAGGCGCACCGGGCCGCCGCTCATCGTTGTCAGCGTCACGGTGTTTTCGGCTTGCAGGTTGTCAATTCTGTACTGGCCGTCCATGTTCTTCCCGTGGTCGTAAGAGCCGAAGCCGCCCGTCGATATGGTGCCCACGGTAGTGCCGTTTATGGCTACTTGCGCCGTGCTTTGTTGTCCGGCCGTGGCGCGTACGGTCACTGTTCCTGCGCCCGTTTGCTCCGTGTCGAGGCTTAAAGTGTAGCTTTTCGAGTTGCCAGCGGCTATCGGGTCGTTCTGGCATAGGTTGCGTCCGCCCTGATACCAGGCGTAGCTGTCAACCTCGTGCAGCGCGTGATAGTCGTCGGCCGACGGGTAGAAAGAGTCTACGAAGGCCGTGCTGTCCACCGTGAGCGGCTCGCCGTCGCTCTCGGTGAGGAAATAATAGCCGTAGTCGGAGTACGGATTGCGCGTGCGGACACCGGCGTCGTCGCTGCTCCACGACACCGGCCCCTGCGCATGGAACAGCCTGTGGCCGTCTACCGTGCACGTTGGCACCTCCTTGAGGTCGTCATATTTGACAAGGTCTTCTTCGCGCAGCACCTCGTTTTGCAACGCTCCGCCGTAGCCGTACAGCTTCACCCTGCTTATGTCTGAC
>ERZ1664506.81-NODE-81-length-9120-cov-6.749255_pt1 | contig 9120 bp, 10 predicted proteins | sample MGYA00575341_ERZ1664506 | MGnify/ENA primary metagenome ERZ1664506 (study PRJEB40874, sample SAMEA4040754) | Gallus gallus | biome: gut; material: content | place: India | collected 2016-01-01 | study: EMG produced TPA metagenomics assembly of PRJEB14491 data set... | reverse complement strand
AAATATAAAGAGACGAGAACATCAATAAAGAAGCATACACCAGACCGTAAGATAATACGTCGTAAACGTCGCTTGTACGTAATCAACAAGAAGAAACCCGAGTACAAATTACGTCAGGGCTAAAATTAATTTTTTAATTTATCAATAACAAAATGGCAATAAGAATTGTTGGAGTAGATTTGCCCCAGAACAAGCGTGGCGAAATCGCATTGACTTATATCTATGGTATAGGTCGAAGTAGTTCAGCAAAGATATTGGACAAGGCAGGCGTAAGCCGTGACCTGAAGGTCAGCGAGTGGACTGACGACCAGGCAGCCAAAATCCGTGAGATTATCGGCGCTGAATACAAGGTAGAAGGTGATCTCCGTTCAGAGGTACAGATGAACATCAAGCGCCTTATGGACATTGGTTGCTATCGTGGAATACGTCATCGTAACGGTCTTCCGGTTCGCGGTCAGAGTACGAAGAATAACGCACGTACCCGCAAGGGTAAGAAGAAGACTGTTGCTAACAAGAAAAAGGCTACTAAATAATAATTAGTTATGGCAAAGAAAACAGCAACATCTAAGAAAAGGAATGTAAAGGTTGACGCTATGGGCCAGCTTCACGTTCATAGCTCTTTCAACAATATCATCGTGTCTTTGGCCAATAGTGAGGGTCAGGTAATATCTTGGTCTTCTGCCGGAAAGATGGGTTTCCGCGGTTCAAAGAAGAACACTCCCTATGCCGCACAGATGGCGGCCGAGGACTGCGCAAAGGTTGCTTACGACCTTGGTTTGCGTAAGGTAAAGGCCTATGTTAAAGGACCGGGTAACGGACGTGAGTCGGCTATCCGTGCCGTACATGGTGCAGGCATCGAGGTTACAGAGATTGTAGACGTTACTCCGTTACCGCACAACGGATGCCGTCCTCCGAAGAGGAGAAGAGTTTAATCCAAGTACACAAATCAATATTTTCTCCATATACATTTTATCGGTTATTGGAGAATAGAAAAGCAAATAAGATATTATGGCTAGATATACAGGACCGAAATCAAAAATCGCGCGCCGTTTTGGTGAACCTATTTTCGGCGCGGACAAAGTTTTGTCCAGGAGAAACTTCCCTCCTGGACAGCATGGCAACAACCGTCGCAAGAAGACGTCAGAGGATGGTGTCATGTTGGCAGAGAAGCAAAAGGCTAAATACACATATGGTGTACTTGAGCGTCAGTTCCGTAATATGTTTGAAAAGGCAGCCAAGGCTGACGGTATTACCGGTGAGGTTCTTCTGCAGAATCTTGAGTGCCGTCTCGACAACGTAGTGTTCCGCCTTGGCATCGCCCCCACCCGTGCTGCTGCGCGCCAGTTGGTGAGCCACAGGCACATCGTGGTAGACGGCCAGGTAGTGAACATCCCCTCTTATTCGGTAAAGCCCGGACAGGTAGTAGGTGTTCGTGAGAAGGCAAAGTCGCTCGAGGTAATCGAGGCTGCGCTTGCAGGTTTCAACCACAGCAAGTATCCTTGGATAGAGTGGGACGAGAATACAAAGAGCGGCAAGCTCCTCCACAAGCCCGAGCGTGCTGACATTCCCGAGAACATAAAGGAACAGTTAATCGTTGAGTTGTATTCTAAATAAATCATTAAGTTAATGGCGATATTAGCATTTCAAAAACCTGATAAAGTTGTAATGTTGGAGGCCAATGACAAATTCGGCAAGTTCGAGTTCCGTCCTCTTGAGCCTGGCTTCGGCGTTACCATCGGCAACGCCTTGCGCCGCATTCTCCTTTCATCGCTTGAGGGTTATGCTATCAACACCATACGCATTGCGGGTGTTGAGCATGAGTTTTCCTCTGTACCTGGCGTAAAAGAGGATGTCACCAACATTATCTTGAACCTGAAGCAAGTAAGGTTCAAGCAAGTAGTAGAAGAATTCGAGAACGAAAAAGTTAGTGTCACCGTGGAGAATTCTACCGAGTTCAAAGCAGGCGACATCGGTAAGTATCTGACTGGATTTGAAGTGTTAAACCCTGACTTGGTGATTTGTCATTTAGATGCCAAAGCTTCAATGCAGATAGACCTTACCATCAACAAGGGCCGCGGCTACGTCCCTGCCGACGAGAACCGCGAGTTCTGCACTGATGTCAACGTAATTCCTATCGATTCTATTTACACTCCGATACGCAACGTAAAATATTCGGTTGAGCCGTACCGTGTCGAGCAGAAGACCGACTACGACAAACTGGTTATTGAAGTTACGACGGACGGTTCCATACACCCGAAAGACGCGCTGAAAGAGGCTGCCAAAATATTGATTTACCACTTCATGCTGTTCTCTGACGAGAAGATTACTCTCGAGAACAACGACGTGGACGGCAACCAGGAGTTTGACGAGGAAGTTCTCCACATGCGCCAGCTGCTCAAGACCAAGCTCGTAGACATGAACCTATCTGTTCGTGCCTTGAACTGCTTGAAGGCGGCCGACGTAGAGACGCTCGGCGACTTGGTACAGTACAACAAAACCGACCTCTTGAAGTTCCGCAACTTCGGTAAGAAATCGCTTTCAGAGCTTGATGATTTGCTCGAGAGTCTGAATCTGTCGTTTGGAACTGACATTTCAAAGTACAAATTGGACAAAGAATAATCACGCCGCCACAGGCCGGCTGCGACAGGGCGGCCGGCCGTGGCAGGCAGTTTGTCCCCAAAAGAATTAACAAAAATGAGACATAATAAGAAATTCAACCATCTGAGCCGTACTGCATCTCACCGTAAGGCTATGCTCGCAAACATGGCAATCTCGCTGATAATGCACAAAAGAATCACTACGACTCTCGCAAAGGCCAAGGCCCTCAAGATGTATGTGGAGCCCTTGATTACCCGTTCGAAGACTGACACAACGACTTCTCGCCGTGTCGTATTCCGTTACTTGCAGAACAAGTACGCCGTGACCGAGCTTTTTAAGGAAGTAGCTCCGAAGATAGCCGACCGTCCCGGAGGTTATACACGCATCATCAAGCTTGGTACACGCCAGGGCGACGCTGCTGACGTTTGCTTCATCGAGCTTGTAGACTTCGACGAGAATATGGCTAAGACTCCGAAGGCTGCCAAGAAGACCCGTCGTAGCCGCCGCTCGAAGGGTGCCGAGACCGCTCCTGCCGCAGAGGCAGCCGCAACTGAGGCTCCGGCAACGGAAGAGGCTAAGGCTGAAGCTCCTGCCGAGGAGGCAGCAAAGGCTGAATAATCAAGTTAAGAAGTATATCTCTATTATAAAATCTTGCATGTCGTATGACGATATGCAAGATTTTTTATTGTTAACATGTCTGAGCAGGTTTTCTTTGCATTTGCCAGGTTTGTACTTTTACTGGCGTAGTGTTTTGTTGGCATATTGCAGGCAATGCTTTTCCCCGATATGTATGGTGACGGAATTTTGTGTTGGCAGGATGCTCCATCGTGTTCCCGTGTTATGTCGATTGGGGATAGCGGCATTTTCAGGCGCAGCATTTTGCCCTGCATTGAGTGTGCCACAAATAAGTAGCTTGTCGGAGATTAGGGTGTTGAATGTTCTTTCCCTGTTTTTTGCCTGTTGTTTGCGGCATTGTTGAATGTTGCTGCGTCGTGTGCAGCACAAATAATGGCTGACGGGAAGTTGTCTTCAGCCTGTCAACTGCCGTAGAAGGCAATATATTTTTCTATATTGGATTTTATGTATTCCATATTGTGGTGGCCTTTGAATATATGATTCTGCACGTCTATGCCGCGTGTATTCAATGTCTCATATAACCTGAGGCAGCCATTGTAAAAACCCACTTCGTCCTCATCTCCGGCATCAAGGTATATTTTGCAGTCGCTGCCAAGACTGCATTTTGCAGCTGTAAGCAACGGGTTGTTGGCCCGCCACATATCCATGTCCTTGAAGTATGGCATGTCTTCTTCGTCCAGTTGCAATTCGACGGCCGGCATGTGCCCTCCAATCCGTGAAAACAGGTCGGGGTACCTCATTCCCAAGTTTAGAGCCGCGTATCCGCCTGCCGACACTCCTCCGATAAAGCGCCCGTTACGGTGGCTCCATGTATTGTAATGGCCGTCCACGAATGTCATTATTTCTTTTATGAAATAGTCTTCGTATCGGCCTAAGTTTATCATCCTTCCGTCTGTTGACACCACATCATGACACTCTTCGGCTGAATTGAGTCCACGGCTGTTCTCCATCCTTGGGCATACTATTATCAGGGGCTTTATAAGGCTTTCGCTTATCATGCGGTCAGCGATATTCCTAATATCCAGCTCGTACATGATGTTTTCATCTCCGCTTCGTCCGTGCAAGAAGTATAATACGGGCAAGCGTTGTCCGTTGCCGTAAGAAGCCGGGGTGTAAACCGTCAGTCCCATTTCTTTGTCAAGTATATTGCTTTGTATTTTTATGTGGTCTATTTTTGAACAAGAGTCCATGTCTTTATAGTCTTAAGCTGTATTTCTGAATGTTGTTTTGAAAAATGTGTACTGCCCTGGTCGCCGCCGCCGCTTTTGCGGATAATGCCTTCCGTCGCCTTTTGCATTTCATGGTGCCGGCTGTGTGCATGCAATTTTACGCATATAGGCAAGCCTGCAGGTCAGGGCATTTGTCTGAGTATCGAGAGGGTAAGCACGTCATGTTTGCCGTCGTAATATTTCTCCAGGACGGTGGAGAAGACGCCGCCCGGGGCTACGGTGTCGAACAGCGTCATGCTCGATTTCACTTTCATGGCGTCAATCCCACCGAACACCTCTGTTGCCGACTTGCCCTCTATGTCGAGCAACGCCTGCGTTATTTCACGCAGGCGTGCGCCGAGGACGCCGTCTGCCAGGTAGGCTTCGGCCTCCTTAAGGCCGGTTATGCCGTAGTATTCGGAGTTGTAGCTGTGCCCCAGCCCTTTTATTTGTGGGAACACATACCATATCCAATGCGACCGTTTGCGCCCGGCCTTCACTTCCGTCAGGGCCGTGGCGTAGCCTGAATATGCGTTGCCTTGTGCTTTTTTAAATCTTTCCAAGTTATGATTTGTCATGGCCTTTACAGTTTTGTTGTCCTGCAAAAATACAAAAAAACATTGGTTCTTGACGTCTTTGTCGGTGGATGATTAGTTTATTCCGGCATGCCGTATGTCAGTCTTGCTGGCTATTCCGGCACGGTGCTGTTTTGAGGTGTGCCCCGTGGCGCGTTATGCCTTGCCTGGTGGCGAGGGGCAAGGCCATGTCTTCGCAGTCGGGCTGTAACCGCTTGCATCCCCAAAGGCCGCCTTTTACCGTCTAAAAGGTGGCCTTCCGGCTTGTGAAAGACGGCCTCTTGCAAGCTGAAAGACGGCCTTTTGCAAAATAGTGGAAATTGGGGCGCAGGGCAAGGAAATATCAGCGAATGTTTGCTTGGAGCCCGATTATTTCGTACTTTTGCCGTTGAAACCGTTGATGTCTAATAAAAAACACGTATCAATGAAAGCATTTCGTTATATTGGGGTTGCATTGCTGGCTCTCGGGCTGTGCCTGCATGTGGCGGCACAGACGGTGGAGCGGACGGCGCACGGCGTGCGCCTCGACGTTCAGGACGGCAAGTTCAGGTGCGAGGTGATGTTTTATTCGCCGTCGATTGTCCGCGTGGTGAAGTGGCCGCAGGTGTCGGTGCCCGTGGAGAAGAGCCTTGCCGTGGTGATGACGCCGGGCAAGACGAAGCTGAAGGTGACCGAAACGGACGGCGCGGTGACGCTGAAAAGCAGTGAGGTTAGCGTGACGCTGAATAAGAAGGACGGGCTGGCGTGCTTTGCCGACGCCGACGGCAACAGTCTGTTGAAGGAGCAGGGCGCACCCGTATTCACGCCGATAGAGAGTGGAGTAGACAAGGGCTACTGCCGCGTCAGCCAGGCTTTCCGCCTTGACAAGGACGAGGCCATTTACGGACTGGGCCAGCTCCAGACGGGCAAGATGAGCCAGCGCCACCAGCAGAAATCCCTTATACAGAGCAACTTGGAGGACAGCAGCCCCTTCTTCCAGTCAATAAAGGGCTACGGCCTGTACCTTGACAACTATTCGCCCGTGACGTTCACCGACAACGCCGACGGCACGCGCTTCGACTTCGAGGTGGGCTCGTGCGTGGATTACTACTTCATGTACGGCGGCACGGCCGACGGCGTGGTGGCCCGCGTGCGTGAGCTGACGGGGCAGGTGCCCATGTTCCCGCTGTGGACTTACGGCTTCTGGCAGAGCAAGGAGCGGTACAAGAGCCAGGACGAGACGGCGGGTGTGGTGCGCAAGTACCGCGAGCTGGGCGTACCTCTCGACGGAATAATACAGGACTGGCAGTATTGGGGCAACAATTACTTGTGGAACGCCATGGAGTTTCTTAACACCGCGTTCCCAAATCCGCAGAAGATGCTCGACGACGTACACTCGATGAACGCCCACATGGCCATCTCCATCTGGCAGTCGTTCGGCCCGATGACGAAGCCTTACCGCGAACTCGCGGCCAAAGGCCTGCTCTATGACTTCAAGACGTGGCCCCCGTCGGGCACCGAGGGGTGGCCTCCCAATCCCGATTATCCCTCGGGCGTGAAGGTGTATGACGCTTATTCGCCCGAAGCCCAAGACATTTACTGGAAGTATCTCGACGCCGGAATATTCAAGTATGGCATGGACGCGTGGTGGATGGACTCGACAGACCCCGACCATCTCGACGCCGTTCCGTCAGACCTCGACCAGAAAACCAGCCTCGGCTCGTTCCGCAAGGTGCGCAACGCTTATCCCCTGATGTGCGTCGGCGGCGTGTACGAGCACCAGCGCGAGGCCACCTCGGACAAGCGCGTGTTCATCCTTGCGCGTTCAGGTTTTCTCGGACAGCAACGCTACGGGTCAAACGTGTGGACGGGCGACGTGGCCTCCTCGTGGGAGAACCTGCGCAAGCAAGTGCCCGCCGGGCTTAACTTCTCGCTCTGCGGAATGCCCCATTGGAACTGCGACATAGGCGGATTCTTCGCCGGGCAGTATAATCTCAGCGACGGCACGGCCACAAAGAACCCGCTGTATCAGGAGCTGTTCGTGCGCTGGATGCAGTTCGGCGCGTTCACGCCGATGATGCGCTCGCACGGTGCCGACACTCCGCGTGAAATCTATCTGTTCGGCAAGAAGGGCGAGCCCGTGTATGACGCAATCGAGAAGATGATACGCCTGCGCTATTCGTTGCTGCCCTACATCTATTCAACATCATGGGAAGTTACCAGCCGCCAGGGCACTTTCATGCGTGCGTTGGCTATGGATTTCCCTGGGGACAGCCGCGTGCTCGACATGGCCGACGAGTATATGTTTGGCCGCGCGCTGCTCGTTGCGCCCGTGCTAAACGCCCAGTACACCACCGAAAAGGCCGTCAAGATGGACGCGCTGACGGGCTGGAACAGCGACAACAAGGGCACGGCGGGCGGCGCGGCTGCGCCGGTTGACTTCACGCAAGAGAAGCAGGCTACGGTCTATCTGCCCAAGGGCGCGTCGTGGTATGACTATTGGACGGGCGAGAATTTCAGCGGCGGACAGGAGATAACGCGCACGGTGACCCTGGCCGACATCCCACTTTACGTCCGTGCGGGCAGCATTGTGCCGCTCGGCCCCGATGTTCAGTACGCTACGGAGAAGCCTTGGGATGCGCTGACGCTGTGCGTATATCCCGGAGCCGACGGCAGTTTCGTGCTCTATGAGGACGAGTTCGACAATTACAATTACGAGAAAGGCGCATATACCGAAATCCCTATTACGTGGGACGAGTCGTCGCGCCGCCTCACAATAGGCGCCCGCCGCGGCACTTATCCGGGTATGCTTGCCCGCCGCACGTTCACGGTGCGTACGCCGGACGGCAAGGAGAGGACCGTAGACTATGCGGGAAAGAAGGTTACGTTGAAACTGTAACGTGTGCCGGTGTTACGCGGATGCGCAACACATTGAAAATCAACAGTTTGGCAAACGGCGGCATTTCGCATTGCGAAATGCCGCCGTTTGCACGCTAAAAAGCCGTCTTTGGCAAGGCTATTTGCGGCCTTTCAGGGTTCATCCGCCGTTTGTTTGGATAGCGTAAAGTATCTATATCTTATTTTGTCCCTACCATCAACAGACTCATCCTTCTTCAATCCAAGCGGTCGGTATCCGTCATTCCGCGCTCCGATGCGGAATCCAGAAAACATCCAGGGCTTCAAACAATATAGGCTGCATACACTGGATTCCGCGTCGGAGCGCGGAATGACGGATACCGACTGCCTGGATTATAGCAAAGTGTATTCGTTAATATACTTAATGTTCCATCTGAACAAACTACGGATTGGCCGCCTTTCATATTGCGCCTGCATTCATTCCGCTGCGGCGCGTGTGCCTTGCGGCTGTTGGATACATGCCAATACGCCCGGCGAGGAGTAAAGAAAAAGCCCCGACGGAACGGTGTTCCATCGGGGCTTCGGTTGTCTTTGTAGCGGGGGTGGGACCCGAACCCACGACCTCCGGATTATGAATCCGACGCTCTAACCAGCTGAGCTATCCCGCCAAAGAATTGCCTTTTTGCGGGTGCAAAGGTAATACAATTTATTTACATACCAAAAAATATCGTGCTTTTTTGTTGTTTTCTTGCGTAAAATTATTATTTTTGTGGCATAATACTCTCATGCCATGACTTATGGAATCGAATAAAATCAGTATAGAGAGGGAGTTGCGCTCCAAGTCGGCCAATATTATATGGGCACTGATGAGCACTCCCGAAGGCCTTGCGAAGTGGCTTGCCGACGAGGTGACGCGCGACGGCGACACGCTGACCTTCACTTGGGGCAACACCTGGAGCCACCATGAGACGAGGACCGCAGCCGTAATAGACAGGAAAGACTACGAGTACATACGTCTGAGGTGGAGCGAGGATGAATACCGCGACACGTACCTTGAGCTGCGTATGGAAAAGAGCGACATTACGGGTGACTACATCCTGGTGATAACCGACTACGCGCCCGACGGCGACACGGCCACGCTTGAGGATATCTGGGACGCGAACATGGATGCCCTGCACCGCTCTACGGGACTGTGAGAGGTGAGAGGGTGAGAAAGTGGGAAAGTGAGAAAGAGGGCGTGAAAAAGTGAAACGTGTTTGCCTTTTAAC
>ERZ1664506.77-NODE-77-length-9190-cov-7.155446_pt1 | contig 9190 bp, 8 predicted proteins | sample MGYA00575341_ERZ1664506 | MGnify/ENA primary metagenome ERZ1664506 (study PRJEB40874, sample SAMEA4040754) | Gallus gallus | biome: gut; material: content | place: India | collected 2016-01-01 | study: EMG produced TPA metagenomics assembly of PRJEB14491 data set... | reverse complement strand
CGGCTTGCGACGGGAGGCTGCTTGATAACCTCCTGATTGTCAGGCACTTGCAAACCGTGTTGCAAAAGGCCGTCTTTTAGCCTGCGAAAGGTGGCCTTTTGCAAGGCGAAAGGCGGCCTTTGGGAAGGCGAAAGGCGGCCTTTGGGTTTTCAAGAAGGGATGATGGGGACGGCAGGGAGTTGTCGGAGGCCTGGGAAGGGGCGGCGGATTATTCGCTTGCCCCTTTCCGTTTCGCCCTTATGATTTCGGTCATTAAATTGTCGGAGCATAGGAAAAATATCACCCAAAGTTGCAGTAAGATAAAAAAAATGATTACTTTTGCGGAATAATAAGGTATAAGGCCAATGGAGCAGAAACTAAGGATAATCATCAGCGGAGGCGGCACCGGCGGGCACATCTTCCCGGCCGTGTCGATAGCCAACGCCATACGGGCAAAGCATCCCGATGCCGACATCCTCTTCGTGGGCGCGCTCGGCCGCATGGAAATGCAGCGCGTGCCCGATGCCGGGTACGAGATTGTGGGGCTGCCCATCTGCGGCTTCGACCGCAAGAACATGTTTAAGAACTTCGCCGTGCTCTACAAAATATGGAAAAGTCAGCGCATGGCCAAGCAAATCATACGCCGCTTCAAGCCCATGGCGGCCGTGGGAGTGGGCGGCTACGCCAGCGGCCCGATGTTGAACGAGTGCGCCAAGCACGGCATACCATGCCTGATACAGGAGCAGAACTCGTATGCCGGGGTCACCAACAAGCTGCTCGCCAAGAAGGTTGACTGCATATGCGTGGCCTACGACGGCATGGAGCGCTTCTTCCCGGCGGAGAAAATCGTCAAGACGGGCAACCCCGTGCGGCAGGCTTTGCTCGACACGAAGATGACAAGGGCCGAGGCCCTGCGCTCGTTCGGCCTTGACGAAGGCAAGAAGACCGTGCTCATAGTGGGCGGAAGCCTCGGCGCAAGGACGGTGAACGAGAGCGTAATGCAGCACCTGGACGACATAAAGGCCTCCGGCGTGCAGTTCATCTGGCAGACGGGCAAATACTACAACGCCTCAATCAACGAGCGCCTGGCGGGCCGCACCGACCTGCCCATGCTCCATGTGACCGACTTCATCGGCGACATGGGCGCGGCATACCGAGCCGCCGACCTGGTAATCAGCCGCGCCGGGGCCAGCAGCATTTCAGAGTTCTGCCTCATAGGCAAGCCCGTTATACTCGTGCCCTCGCCCAATGTGGCCGAAGACCACCAGACGAAGAACGCCATGGCGCTGGTCGATAAGGACGCAGCCCTCTACGTGAAGGATGCCGACGCCCCCGCCGAAGTTGTAGCCTTAGCCATCAAGACGGTGAAAGACGACGCGCGGCTGGCCGCCCTCGCCGCAAACATAAAGAAGCTCGCACTGCCCGACTCGGCCGACATCATAGCCGACAAGGTGGTGGAGCTGGCAATGAAAGGTGAGACGTTGAAAAGGTGAGAAGGTGAGATTGGCCGCAAGGATGCAAGGCATTTGCCTTTAACTTCTAAAAAACTACAATGGAACTGAACGACATTAAAGCAGTATATTTCATAGGCGCGGGCGGCATAGGCATGAGTGCCATAGCCCGCTACTTCCTTCACAGGGGCGTGGTGGTGGCCGGTTACGACAAGACTCCTTCCGCCCTGACTTCCCAACTCGAGCGCGAGGGGATGTTGATACACTATGACGAGAACGTGGACGAAATACCCCACGCCTGCCGCAACCGCGAGTCTACGCTCGTGGTGTACACCCCGGCCATACCCGAAAGCCACAAGGAGCTGGCGCGTTTCCGCGCCGACGGCTTTGACGTGGAGAAGAGGGCCCAGGTGCTCGGTATGCTTACGCGCGCCCATAAGGGCCTGTGCGTGGCCGGGACGCACGGCAAGACCACCACGTCGGCCATGTGCGCGCACATCATGCACCAAAGCCACGTGGACTGCAACGCCTTCCTCGGCGGCATAACCAAAAACTACTCGTCAAACTACATACTTAGCAAGGAGAGCGACTTCGTGGTAATCGAGGCCGACGAGTTCGACCGCTCGTTCCACTGGCTGCGCCCGTGGATGAGCGTAATAACATCTGCCGACCCCGACCATCTCGACATCTACGGCACGAAAGAGGCCTACCTCGAGAGCTTTGCGCACTATACGGAGCTCATCCAGCCCGGCGGCGCGCTCATAATACACACCGGCTTGGAGGTGCAGCCGCGCGTGCAGGAAGGCGTGAGGACGTACACTTACAGTCGCGACGGCGGCGACTTCCACGCCGAGAACGTCGTAATCGAGAACGGGGAAATAACGTTCGACTTCGTGTCGCCCATAGAGCGGGTCAACGGCATATGCCTCGGCCAGCCCGTGCCAATCAACATCGACAACGGCATAGCCGCCATGGCTATGGCTCAGCTCAATGGATGCACGGCCGAAGAGCTGAAGTATGGCATGAGGACTTACAAGGGAGTGGACCGCCGCTTCGACTTCAAAATCAAGACAGACCGCATAGTCTTCCTGAGCGACTACGCCCACCATCCCAAGGAAATACGCCAAAGCGCCATGAGCATACGCGAGCTTTACAAGAACAGGAGGATTACTGCAATCTTCCAGCCCCACCTGTACAGCCGCACGCGCGACTTCTACAAAGACTTCGCCGAGAGCCTTAGCCTGCTCGACGAGGTGGTGCTATGCGACATATATCCCGCCCGCGAAGAGCCTATCCCGGGCGTGACGTCGAAGCTGATTTACGACAACCTCGCCCCCGGAGTGAAGAAAACGATGATACACAAGGAAGACGTGCTGTCGTATGTAAAGGGCAACGACTTCGAGGTACTTGTCGTCCTCGGAGCCGGCGACCTTGACAACTATGTGCCGCAAATAGAGAAAATACTCCTGGAAAAATACAGATAAATGAAGCTCCGCCTGAAAAAACTCCTTACCTTTGCACTCTGCGGCGTGCTTGCCGTCTACGTGGTGCTTGCCATGACGTCCTTCAACAACCCGAAGGAGGCGTACCCCGTATGCACCAAAGTGCAGATAAACATTGAGGACGAGAGCACCAACGGATTTCTCAGTGCGGCCGAAATAAAGCGCATACTGGAGCGCAGCAGGCTGTATCCGTTCAAGAAGCGCATGGCTGACGTCAACCCGCGCGACATCGAGGACAAGCTCAAGGACAGTCCGTTCGTCAAGACCGCGCAGTGCTACAAGACCAAGGACGGATGCGTGAACATAAGCCTGACGCAGAGCCTGCCCATCGTCCGCGTGAAGAACGTGGCCGGAGAGGACTATTATCTGGACGACCACGGCGGCATAATGCCCAACTCCAACTATACGTCGGACCTCATAATAGCCACCGGGCATATAACAAAGTGGTACTCGCAAAGGTATCTTGCCAATCTCGCCATAGAGATAATGAAGGACGAGTTCTGGCGCAACCAAATCGTGCAAATCAACATCCTGCCCGACTTGGGCGTGGAGCTGGTGCCCCGTGTGGGCGACCACATCGTTTATTTGGGCTGCTTGCCCCAGACGAAATACGCCAACCAGCGCAAGGCTTTGATAGCCGACTTCGTGGGGAAGAAGCTCGACAGGCTCAAGAAGTTCTACAAATACGGCCTAAGCCAGGCCGGTTGGAACAAGTATTCGTACATCGACCTTGAGTTTGACAACCAGATAATATGTAAAAAGAAGAAACAGAAGAGCATATAAAATAGGAAAACATAATATACAAGCGTATGGCAGCAAAGGATTTTATCGTAGCAATTGAGCTTGGCTCATCCAAGGTGACAGGCATCGCCGGAAAGAAAAACCTCGACGGAAGCATATCCGTGCTTGCCGTGGTAAAGGAGGACTCGTCTTCTTTTATCCGCAAAGGAATTGTTTACAACTTGAACCAAACGGTGCAGTGCATCGCCAACATAGTGAAAAAACTCTCGGCTACGTTGAAGTCGGAGATTTCAAAAGTGTACGTCGGAGTAGGCGGACAGTCTATCCAAAGCGTAAGGAACGTCATCGTGAAAGACCTTCCCGCTGATACAATCGTGTCGCAGGAGATGGTCAACGAACTGATGGACACCAACCGGAACATGTCTTATCCCGACCAGGAAATACTCGACGCGGCCACCCAGGAATACAAGGTGGACAACCAGTTGCAGCTCGACCCCGTCGGAATACAGTGCAGCCGGCTCGAAGGCAACTTCATGAACATACTGTGGAGGAAGGCTTTTTACAGCAAGCTTAACAAGTGTTTCAGCACCGCCGAGGTGGCAATCGCCGAAATGTATCTCGCTCCGCTTGCGCTGGCCGACAGCGTATTGACCGACGCGGAGAAGCGTTCGGGCTGCGTGTTGGTTGACCTTGGCGCCGACACTACTACCGTTTCCGTGTATTACAAGAACATACTGCGCCACTTGTCAGTAATCCCTCTTGGCGGAAACAACATAACAAAGGACATCGCCTCGTTGCAGATGGACGAGGCTACGGCCGAGAAGATGAAGCTGAAATACGGCTGTGCTTACACTGACAACAATGACATCGACAACACGCTGATGCTCCCCATCGACGCTGAACGCAGCGTGGAGAGCCGCAAGTTTATAGATATTGTGGAAGGAAGGTTGCAGGAAATAATAGAGAACGTATGGTACCAGGTGCCCTCTGAATACGCCGACCGTCTGCTGGGAGGCATCATTCTGACCGGTGGAGGGTCGAATATGAAGGACATAGAAAAGGCGTTCCGCAATCATACTCACATCGACAAAATCCGTGTGGCGAAGTTTGTTACGCAGACGATAACGTCGAACAATCCCGCCATAACCGCCCACAACGGCACCATGAACACCGTGCTCGGCATACTGGCGAAGGGCGACATGAACTGCGCAGGCGAGGAAACTCCCGAGCACGGCGACCTTTTTGACGCGGAAAAGACGGCCAAGCCTGCCACTAAAACAGCCGACCTGCACCAGACTCCGCGCAGTGCAAGCGAGATGGGGCCGGGCGTTGTGCCTACGGCTGCCGAGAAAGCGGCCATCGAGGAGCAGCGTCGCAAGGCGGCTGAAGAGCTTGCCAAGAAGGAGGCAGAGGAAGCCGCGCGCCTTGAAGAAGAGCAGGCCAACGAGAACAAGAGCATGAAGAAGCGCTTTGACAAGGTAAAATCGTTCCTCAAAGGGCTTGTGGCCGAGGAGTGACAAGGCGCGGACGGCAAGGCCGGAGGTATGAAGTAATATGATAACTAACCATGATTTAACGGATATTTAGATATGACTGAAAGACGTAGTATCGTCGATTACGGCGAACCGGAGAAGAAGAAAAGCATAATAAAGGTCATCGGCGTGGGTGGCGGCGGAGGCAACGCTGTCAACCACATGTACCGAGAGGGCATACACGACGTGTCGTTCGTGCTGTGTAACACTGACAACCAGGCGCTTAGCGACTCGCCTGTGCCGGTGCATCTGCAGCTTGGCAAGGAAGGACTTGGTGCCGGAAACAAACCCGAAAAGGCGCGTGAGGCGGCCGAGGAGAGCATCGAGGACATAAGGAAGATGCTCAACGACGGCACCAAGATGGTGTTCATCACGGCCGGAATGGGCGGCGGTACAGGTACGGGAGCCGCCCCGGTGATAGCCCGTGAGTCAAAGGCTATGGGCATACTTACAGTAGGCATCGTGACAATACCTTTCCGTTTTGAGGGCGAGAAGAAGATAGACCAGGCTCTTGACGGCGTTGAAGAGATGGCAAAGCACGTAGACGCGCTGCTCGTAATCAACAACGAGCGTCTGCGCGAGATATATCCGGAGCTGTCAATTCTCGACGCTTTCGGCAAGGCTGACGACACTTTGAGCGTCGCGGCGAAGAGTATATCGGAGATAATAACGGTACACGGACTTATGAACCTTGACTTCAAGGACGTGCAGACCGTGCTGAAAGACGGCGGAGTAGCCATCATGAGCACCGGCTACGGCGAGGGGGAAGGACGTGTGAAGAAGGCCATCGACGACGCTCTAAACTCGCCTTTGCTCAACGACAACGACATTTTCAACTCGAAGAAAATCCTTCTCAACATATCGTTCAGCGGCGAGAAAGGCAACAGCAAGGGCAGCCTGATGATGGAAGAGATGAACGACGTGAACGATTTTATAGCCAAGTTTGACACTAAGTTCGAGTTCAAATGGGGCCTCGCCCTCGACCCGGAGCTTGGCGAGAAAATCAAAGTTACAATCCTTGCCACGGGCTTCGGCATAGAGGACGTGGACGGAATGAACAACCACATCAAGAAACATACGCAGGAAGAGAGCGAGCGCCGCGCCGAGGAAGAGGAGAAGGCGGCCGAGCGCAGGGCGCGCCGCGAGCGCATATACGGCGGCGACGGCAAGACGTCGAAGTACAAACGCCGTCCCCACATATACCTGTTCCGCCAGGAAGACCTTGACAATGACGACGTAATCTCGTCCGTTGAGTCTACGCCTACGTACAAACGCACGCGCCAGGAGCTTGAGGAAATCAAGAACCAGGCCATCGGCAACGTCAAGAAAGCCGAGGTGGAAGACAACAGTAAGGTGCAAGGCACAATCAAGTTTGCGTAAAAGCAGCCCCCTCCCTACCTCCCCGAGGGGAGGAGACGCTGGCAACATACATTTTAGCTAACTAAGCTCCTCCCCACGGGGGAGGTCGGGAGGGGCTTTAATCCAACTGTTATGGCATTATTCGAACAAGTCAGCAACGACATCAAGGAGGCCATGAAGGCCCGCGACAAGGTGCGTCTCGAGACCTTGCGCAACATAAAGAAAGTATTTCTCGAGGCAAAGACGGCACCCGGAGCGAACGACACTCTCGAGGACGCCGACGCCCTGAAGCTGCTCTCAAAGCTGGCCAAGCAGGGCAAGGAGTCGGCAGCCACGTTCACGGCGCAGGGCCGTCAAGACCTTGCCGACGCCGAACTGGCGCAGGTGGCGGTCATCGAAGAATACCTGCCCAAGCCCCTTACAGAGGCTGAAATAGAGGCCGCCGTAAAGGAAATTATAGCCCAGACCGGTGCAACGGGCATGAAAGACATGGGCCGCGTCATGGGAACGGCCACCAAGCAGATGGCAGGCCGCGCCGACGGAGGCGCAATATCGGCCATCGTGAAGCGTCTGTTGGCATGACATGAAGCAGGCTTTTGATATGTGAAAGGCCGTCTTCCCGGTTGGGGAAGACGGCCTTTTCAGTATCGTTGAATGCCGTAAGGCAGTGCCGGTCTGTGTCAGCGCAGGCTCACTTTCATGCTGCTTTGCCCTGCCTTCACTATCACCACGCCCGTGGCCTGCCCCGCGTCGAGGCTCACAGTGCCAGCCGCCACGGCCGCGCCGGTGTCAAGCAGCGTGCCGTCAACGGCGTACAGCTCCACCCGCTCGCCGTCTTCCAGTCCGCTTACGGTTACCGTCTGCCCGTCGTTCGTAACCATTACGCCGCGCTGCTCCGGGGCGAATGTCAGGCCGGTAGCTGTCTCCGCCTGGTCGATGAAGAAGATTGTGGCATACGCCATGTCGCTGTTCTTGTAGCCGCTGGCCGACGCATACACCTTCACTTCATACGCTGCGTCAAGTTCAACTACGCCGTCCTTCGAGTAAGCCTCGGTCTTAACGTCGTTGTCTGCGATTGTATAGTGATACTCTGCGCCGTCGGTCGCGCTGCTGAACGTCAGCTTCTTGCCCTCGAAAGCGATTGTCGGAGTGGCGCATGGCTCTGCGTCTTCCGCCTCTTCGTCCATCTCTTCTATAAATTTAAACGTGTTCCAAGGACTTGTCTGGCGGTACATGTCAGCCGTGCCCTTTGGAACTCGCAGGATGGCTTCGGAGAAAATGCCGTCGAAAGCATCATCGGTTACGTGAATATCGTCCAAGTTGTCCCAAGGACAAATAACCTCGGCGAGGCTTGAACAGTAATTAAAACAATGTGATATGTCAGTATTTCTGTAGCCAATATCTTTTAGACTTTTGGGAAAAGTTATAGAAGCTAAGTTTTTACAGCTTACAAAACAAGATGTACCTAATGTCTCAACGCTTTCAGGTAGAACAATGGAGCGCAGGCTCGATTGTGCGAAACAAGCAAAGGGTATTTCTGTTATGCCTGCTGGTAAAACAACATCTGTAAGCCCATCACAGTTCTGAAAACAATAGTTTCCTAATGTTGTTATATTATTGGGTAATTTAATAGTTGTCAATAAATCGCATCCGGAAAAGCATAAAGGACCTAACGATGTCACGGTTTGTGGTAGAAAGTCTAATGAAGTTAAAGCACCACAACTTTCAAAACATGCTTCTCCAAGTGATGTAACATCGCCTTTTAGTTTTACATAGTATAGGCTTCCACATCTTTGGAAGCACCTGTTGCCAAGAGTTGTTATGCCTTCAGGCAGTTCTATGCCTATAATTTGCGTTTCTGCAAATGCGTCATTGGCAATGCCTGTTACTTTATATGTAACCGAGTTATAAAACAGTTCATCAGGAATAACAATGCTTCCGTCCAAAGTTTTAGATTGAACAGCCACCGTAGCTTCATAATTGTAGAGGTAATAGTTGATGCCGTCAATTGTTACGTTTTCCTGCGCTATGGCCGAGAGTGCGCCTATGCAGCAGGCGATGAGGGTAAATAAAAGCTTTTTCATGATTTTGTGTCTTTTAGTTTGCCCTGCAAACTCCCGAGGCAGGATGATGTCGGTTGGCTTGAGATACTAAAAAAGAGCGTGGGAGTTTCTACTTCTCGCCTATCCCACGCTCAGGCCTTCGCAATGCCTCCCCAGAGGATAGGCAACCGCAGTCAGCCCACGCCGTGAGATATTACACTTGTCTTTCCGCAGCCGTTGGTTGCGGAAAGGGTATAATACACCCAACGTGGACGTTCCCGTTGCCGTATCTTTTGGAGGCTTGTCAAACTTGCGAGATTTGAGATGCCCAAAGATAACGTCCGTAAACGTCCTTTCTCAGTAAATGACCCGCACGCCCACGCAGGGCTGACTGTAGGTCATTGCAAAAATAGCGGTATTTTGCGACACTGCAAAACAATTCCGGCGTTTTGTTGCCTTGTGGACGGTGAAATGTTGCGGGGCGGGCGGTCTGCGGATAAAATATGAAAGGCGGTTCGTCCGCAGTTCAGGTGTATTGGCATTCGTGGTAATAGGGCCTTGAAGAGGTATGTCCGCTGTGCGGA
>ERZ1664506.73-NODE-73-length-9530-cov-8.450026_pt1 | contig 9530 bp, 4 predicted proteins | sample MGYA00575341_ERZ1664506 | MGnify/ENA primary metagenome ERZ1664506 (study PRJEB40874, sample SAMEA4040754) | Gallus gallus | biome: gut; material: content | place: India | collected 2016-01-01 | study: EMG produced TPA metagenomics assembly of PRJEB14491 data set... | reverse complement strand
TTCGGAATGGGCCAGAACACGTTGCACTTATCCATAGTGTACTTCAATGTTGCCACGCCGCTTGAAATGCCGTCGCCAACATTATTGTACAGCGAGTAGTGCACGATGCGCTGGTACCAGTAGCTGCCGTTGTTTTTGTCGGTGCCTTCCTGCTTGTCCCATGTGTTCACGTCGTAAGTGTTGCCCCACTCGTCGGGCACGCCGCTCAAAGCCAGGTCATAGCTTATACGGGTAAGCTCAACCTTGCGGAACTCTTCGAGGAAAAGTTCGCGTGCACGTTCATTGACGATATCGCCGATATTCACAGTAGAATAAAGCTGCGAGCAGTGTGCACGATTACGTATCGTGTTAACGTCTTCGGTTGCGCCGGCCGTATTGCCTTGATACAGGCGTGCTTCGGCACGCATCAGGTAAGTTTCGGCCAGACGGAACAAGTACCAGTTACCATTACTTCCGTTTGTGCAGCCGTTGAACTGCGTAGAGCCTGCTATATTCTCGGCTGACGCATCTTTGAGGTAGATTTTATAAAGAGGGAAGTCAAACCAGTCACGTATGGTGTCGGTACAAAGTATAGAGCCGTCATCTTTATACAGACGCAGGTTCTGTCCGTGGTATGCAGATGAAGGATTATTGTATTTGATGTCCTCCATATGTACCCAGTTACCAACTTGTGAGTTGTGACGGTAGTCCTGATTGTCCTCAACACCATTGACGTTCCACAAAGCGTGCTGTGCGAAGTAAGTCGGACGCATTGTTCCAATACCGCGTCCGAAGGCGCGCAATGCGTCAAGCGTTTGGTCATAGCGGCTGTCACTGCGTGCCAGATTGAGCACAGCCTGCATTCCGTCAGGCGTAGTAAGGCGTGTGTCGTTCCACATTGGGCCGAATATACGCATAAGCAAGAAGTCGATGCGGCTCTGCTCGGTGCAGTTGGGAAGTCCCATGATAGTCTCGGTGTTGGCCGGTACCATCTTGTTCTCGGGGCGGTGGAGGTCCCAAATGACGTTGCGCGTAACGTTCCACGTCTGCGGCTCAAGGCTGTTGGCGGCTGAAGCGTCGCCGAAAGGCGCTGTCATCAGTGCCAGGCCGGAGTAGTTGATAAGCGTGTCACACTGCGCTTCGGCCTTCTTCCATTCGCCTATGCTAAGGTAAAGCTTTGCCAAGAGGTGACGGCAGGCTTCCTTGTTAACCATACCGTAATAGTCCATCTCACTCTGCGAGGGCACCCACTGCACGGCTTTCTCCACTTCCTCCGTACACATGCGCAGGATTTGGTCGCGGCTCGTAGTGCTGTAATTCTGCTTGGGCACGTCGAGAAGCTTGGTTACCAATGGCACGTCGCCCCACTGCCAGCACAATATATAGTAGCGGAAAGCACGGTGGAAGTAAGCACGGCCCTTATATTCGTTGCGCGTCTTCTCGTCAAGGCCTTCAACACCGTCAATGTAGTTGATTATACTGTTGGCGTACTTTATGCCGTTGTAACCCTCGTCCCAGTAGAACTGCATACGGTTAGAGTCGCCGTCCTGCATTCCGCTCGTGGGCGACAGCTTGTATGCGATGTCGTCCCACAGGCCGCCACCTGCATCTGTCTTACCATAAAGGCCAAGCTCTGAGAACAAGTATTCAGTCATGATAGGCACGCTGATGTTACACTTGCCACCGTCGTAGTGCGTATAGTAAAGGCGCAAATGGCGGTCGCACATGGCCAGAGTTGACTGAAGGCCGCTCTCGGTGTTGTATGTATTTTCAGGTGCAAACATTGACAGCGGGTCCGGGTCGAGAAAGTCCTCGGAACATCCTGTCACCGTTGTAAGCGACGCTGCGGCCACGATGCCGAGTGCCGCGTTGTATATATATTTCTTTGGTTTCATAATTTTACGGTTTTTATATTTTTATGGTCGTATGGTTTTGCGGTCGTAGGCTTTGGGTTTCATGCTTTCAAGGCTTTGGTTAGCTATAAACTTACCGTATAACCTAACAACCGTATAACCCCATAACCTTAAATTACAGTGTCACGTTAAGTCCGAAGGTGTAAGTCCTCGTAGCCAGTCCGCCGGTCTCCGGGTCGCCGTATTCCCAGTCGGCAGCCCATGTTCCGAGGTTCCTTATATTGAAGTAAACCTTAAGGTTCTCCACACCTATTGTCTTTACCCACTGCTTCGGGAAAGTATAGGCAAACGCGAGGTTGTCGAAACGAATGAACGAACGGTCATAGCACTTGCTAGGACTGCTTGCTCCGGTAGGTCCTACCGCCTCAAGACGGGCGTAAGAGTTGGTCGGGTTCTCCGGTGTCCAGTAACCCTTCACCCAGACGTTGCAGTTATTAACGACCATGTTACCACCGTTGTCACCGTTCAAGTACCAGCCCGACATGCTCTTGTGGCCGAGCATAGAGTACATGCTGAACGAGATGCTGATGTTCTTGAACAGGGTGAACTCGTTGCGCATACTCCAACGTACCTTAGGCGTAGTCTGGCCTTGGAACACCTTATCGTCATTGTTATAGACAATCTCTTTCACCGTTCCGTCAGGATTGTAGACATCGTTGTCAGGATTGTTCCATACCTTCGGGTCACCAGGACGCTGTCCGTACTTGGCTGCTTCCTCGTATTCGTCAGTCTGCCAGATGCCGATTACCTTGTAATCCCAGATTTCTCCGATTGACTTACCTATGAACCATCCGTTTGTAAGGTCGTCGCTCTCCCTGCGTCCGATTACGTTGCCTTCCTTGTCGAGCACATTCTCGTATTCACCATAAAGGTGTTTGATGGTGTTCTTATTGTAAGAGAGGCCGAACGTTGTACGCCATTCAAAGTTCTTGTTCTGTATATTCAGTGTATTGATTGAAAGCTCGAAACCGTCGTTGTTCACCTGTCCGAGGTTGGTGGTGATACTGCCGAAGCCTGAGAAACCGGGCAGACGCTGGTTCATAATCATGTCGTGGGTCTCCATGTGATACCAGTCGAACGAACCTGTGATGCGGTCATTGAGGAAACCGAAGTCAAGACCTACGTTGTAAGCCTCTGTCTTTTCCCATTGCAGGTTGGGGTTCGCCATACGGCTAACGCTGAGGTACTTCATGTCAACCGTGCTGCCATCGGGCTTGATATAGCCCATCGTAGCTCCTGTACCGGCACCGAGATTGGCAAGTGCGACATACGGGTCAGAGAGAGAACGGTTACCATTCTTACCCCAAGAAACGCGCAGCTTACCTGTATTCATTATGTTGCTCCACTTCCAGAACTTCTCGTTTGTGAAGCTCCACGCAAGAGCTACTGACGGGAATGTAGCGTAAGGATTGTTCGTACCGAACGCGCAATAACCGTCGCGGCGTACAGAAGCCGTAATCATATAGCGGTCGTCATAGCTATAGAATAGACGGGCGAGCAATGCGTCGGCTGTCTGGTGAGAGTCGCTTGTGCTGAAACCACTGTCAAGCAGTGTAGCGTTCTGCGTATTGTGGAAACCGAGCGCGTCGGTAGGCAGAATGTTGCGGGCCTCGATGTTGTCGCTCCAATAGCGGCGTTCCTCGGCCTCCTGCACGAGGGTGAGGATTACGTGGTGCTTCTTGGCGAAGGTGTAATCCCAAGTAATAGTGTTGTTCAAAGACCAGTCGAAGTTCTTTCCCCATCCACGGTTCACACCACGGCTCTTCGGGTCGCTGTTTGGCAGGTCAGCCGACATGAAATAGCGGTCGTAGAAATACTGGAAGCGCGGCGATATATTGAACGAGTAAGTGATGTTGAAAGGAAGCTTCACCTTGGCGTTGAATATGGTGTTAAGCACCTGGTAACCCTTCTCAAGGTCAATGTACTGCTGCTCGAAGTCATAGTTATATCCGTTATAGAAGCTGTGGTCCATAGGATACTGCGCCAGCGTACCATCCTCGTTGCGGTAGATTGAATACGGAGAGTTGCGCAACTGGTTGCTGTCCCAATAGTTAGTGCCGAGGCTTACGGGCTGACTTTCATCCGTTCTGTCCTGGAAGTTGATATTAGCACCTATTTCCAACCAATCGGTAATCTTTCCGTTCAGTTTGAGATTGGCACGGAACGCGCGGTAATCGTCGCCGCGGATTGCGCCTTGGTTTTTCAGGTAGCCGAACGACATGTAGTAGTTCATGCGCTCGCTTGCACCTGATATGCTGGCATTGTAATCCTGGTTTATACCCGTGCGGAACGTATGGTCATACCAGTCAACAGTCTGTCCGGCCAAATAATAGTCGAGCACATTGCCTTGCAGACCGAGGCGCTGAGCATAAATAGACATGTCGGTAGCGTCGGCGGCATTGTTGGAATATCCCAACCATGTGTTACGGTCAACACCGTAGAGCCTCTGCGCGTTTTCCGGAGTATCATAATATCCGGGCTGTGCCACGAGATTTCCGTTACCATCCTTTGCCTTGTACGCACCATACGTACCATCGTCGCCCATGCCGTAAGTTGACGACTTGTACCAGTCTTCACGGTATTTCATGTAGCCCTTAGGTCCGTACACGTCAAAGATGTAATCGCTCTTGGTGTTGATACCGATGTTCGCGCTGACGTTGATGGTCGGTTTGCCAATCTTTCCTTTCTTCGTAGTAATGATGATTACACCGTTGGCGGCCTTTGCACCGTAGATGGCGGCTGCCGAAGCGTCCTTGAGCACATCGATTTGGCCGATGTCGTCAGGATTGATTTCCGACATTTCACCGTAGAAAGCCATGCCGTCAAGGATGATAAGAGGGTCATTGTGGTTGCCGTCCGTATAGACAGAGCGCTGTCCGCGGATTTGCATCGAGCCGCCACCCTTCGCCGAAGCGTCGTAACCTACGTTCAAGCCCGGCGTGCCGCGGAGAATGTCCTGCACAGTGTTGGGGTTCTCGTTAGCCAACTTGTCCGGGCGGATTTGCGTCACGCTACCAGTCAAGTCCTTCTTACGCATCGTTCCGTAACCTACAACCACGAGGTCGTTCAACTGTGTGGAACTTGACTCAAGCTTGATGATTGAGTTAGGTCCGGCCTTGAATGTCTGTGTCTTGTAGCCGATGTAAGTGACCTCGAGCGTAGCACCCGGAGCCACGCCTTGCAGCACGAAGTTACCGTCAAGGTCGGTAATAGTGGCTTTCTTCTCGTTGCCTTTCACTCGGATAGTCGCTCCGATGACAGGTTCGTCGTTCTCGTCAACCACATGTCCCTTTGCAGTCTGCGTCTGTTGCTGCACGGACTGGGCGGGGCTTTCGGCGTAAGCCGTAGCGCTAAACCCCAGTCCCGTTGTCGCCATGGCAATGAGCAGCAAGGCCCTGCATGACGATTTGCTTAGTCTTGGTTTTTTCATGATAGTTAATAAATAAAATGTTTAAATACAGATAGGTCATTGGTATTTAGTTAAACCGCATTCAAACGGCTTATTTCTTATAATATCTTGCCATCTCGCAGGCCGCCAACAGGAACGCTCCGACACCGAAATCGGCGGTTGACTTCGCGCTGATTACCTGTCCCGGAATGGCGCGGTCGCCGATTGGCTGAACGTAGCCTACCGCTCCGTCGGCCTGCAATGCCGTCTCGGAAAGATACTTCCAAGCCTTCATAATGACGGGCATGTACTTGCCGGAGTCAAGCAGTCCGTTGTTCACACCCCACATCAAGGCGTATGTGAAGAACGCCGTGCCGCTGGTTTCCGCGCCCGGAGCAAAGTCGGGGTCGAGCATACTACGCGTCCAATAGCCCTCGGGCTGCTGGCATGAAGCCACGGCCTGCGCCATCAGGCGATAACGCTCAAGGTATTCGCCGCGGTGGGCATTGTCCTTGGGCAGGTCTTGCAGAACCTTTGCCAACGCCGCAAGCACCCATCCGTCGCCTCTCGCCCAAAAGTCCTTCTTTCCAGACGCCGTCTTGTGCGCAGGGTAAACATAGCGTGCATCGCGGTAATACAGGCACGCGTCCTTGTCATACATCAGGCTGTCGGCGTACGCCCAATACTCATACAGCTTGTCAAGGTAGAGCGTGTTGCCGGTAATCTTGTAAAGTTTCGTCATAACCGGCATAACCATATACAGCCCGTCAGCCCACCACCAGTAATCCTTCTGCGGCGTAGACATCTCGTATTCCATCACCTCGCGCGCCCTGGCGATTTTCTTAGGGTCAGGTTCTGCCGTGTAGAGGTCGGCATACGTCTGGAAACATACCTGCCAATCGCCGAACAGCACATAGTCTGCCGTCTCGCCGTAAGAGTATTTCCACTTGGAACGGTCTGTGCCTTGCGCTCCCATCCAACGGTTGTGCTCCGCCCAACGCACCGAATAGTCATAATAAGACTTGTCGCCCGTAAGCTTCCACGCCTCCATGTTGCCGGTGTGGTAAGCGGCGTTGTGCCAGAAGGCGGTGCCCGGCTCGGGATGCGTAGCCTGCCAGTGGCTGTTCACTTTGCCGATAATGGCCAACACTTTGCCGTATTCGCCGGCGGCGGAAGCCGGCATTACGGCAGTGCAGCACGCAGCTGCGATAAGGCCAATAAGTTTTTTCATGTTCACAATAGTATTTGTTTGTTAAAGTTTTTATCATTCGTCCACATCGAGACTTACTTCAAGCACATAGACAGTCTGCGGCTTTGTCTCCACCGTGCGTTCGCCGTCGCCCTGACTGGTACGCTGCACATAAACGTGCAGACGGCTCCAGCGGTGCGTCTTGATGTCGTAGCGGTTCATGACGAGGTTGCCTTCACCCGAAGCACCCGATCTGTATACGAACAGCAGTCCGCCGTCGGCCAGGCGGTAAAACTCGGGATAGGCAAGCTTAGCCTCGTCGTCGCCCGTCATCTGCTCCTCTTCGCCAAGCTTGACGGAGTGCGGAGCTATGCCGCGGCAGTAGCGCAGGCGTGAGTTGTGATGGTCGAACGCCACGTGTACGTAGCCGTCGCCGTCAACCATAAGGCTGATTACGTTGTGCGCATCGCTTACATTACCCTTATATTTCGAGCGGCAGAACGTCCACTCTTCGCTGTCAACGGCGCGCTTGCCGACCACAAGATATCCGTCGCCGTCATAGAAAGCGATGAACTGCACGTCGCGGTCGGTGGCCAGCGAATTGTTGCGGAACACGGCCGTATTGACCGAAGTGCTGCTGAAACCCGGTGCAACGGCCACGAGGCGCGTGCTTACGCGCAAGCTGTCGGCAGCCTGTACACAGGCGCAACATGCAATGGCTACGGCCAGAGAGAGTACCGCTTTCATAGTTTTTTCTTTTTTATGGGTGAGCAGGGAGGGCAGAGAGAGCTGGGGAAACCGGGATAACCATAAAGCCGCACAACCTCACAACCGCATCACCTTATTCATAATAAGCGTGGTCCTTGGGGAAGTCCTTGCCTTCCCAAGCTTTCTTCGACGTCCAGTCTTGCGGCGCGTCGGTCCAGAACGGGTCGTCGGCCGACAGACCGAGAGGCAGGAACGCCAGCGAAGCCATATACAGGCTGCCGTTGTTGGTGTACCAGTCGGATATGTTGGGCTGGCTGCCGTTGAAGCCGAGGGTGAGGAAACCGCCCTTGTTGAAGTTGCGGCCGTCGCTGAACATGCGCTTGATTACAGCGGTAAGGGCGGCGCGCACCTGTCCGTTTGACAGTTCCTTGGGCAGCCATCCGCGCCATGCGAGCAGGGCGAGGGGCTGCATGGTGCCCGTGCGGTAAGTGATGGAGCGGCCGAAAACGGGGAACGTTCCTTCCGGCGAGATAAGCCTTTCAAGTATTACGCCGTAACGCTGCATACGCTTCAAGGCGCGCTGCATGTTGACCGAAGGCGCGTTCCAGATTTTATTCTTGCCGCCATGGGTAAACACTTCGACGCACTCCACATACATGGGATGGAGCACATAGCTGCTGTAATAGTCGAAAGCGAACGAGGGGCCGTCGCAATACCAGCCGTCGCCGCCATACCATTCGTCAACCTTGCGCAGGGCGGAGACTATGCGGTAAGTGTCGCTCTGTGCGCCGGCCTTGCGCAGAAAGCACTCTACGGTGGCCGAGAAGAGCAGCCAGTTGGTATAAGGCGGGTCTACGCGGCGCAGCCGGGTGAACTCCCGGATGTAGCGTTGCTTTGTCACGGAGTCGAGCGGCATCCACAGGGCATCATATCCGCGGAGGAAGCTCTCGGCCACGTAAGCGGCATCGACGAGCGTCTGCCCCTCCTTGCGCCACAACAGATAGTCGGGGCTTTCAGGGTCAACGGCGTTGGCGTAGCTCTTCAGCGCCCACTCGCGCAGCTGCTTGCGCCGCTTGCCTTCGGGCGTATCGTCGTCGGGAAGCGAGAGCCACGGGGCAAGTCCGGCCATCAGGCGGCCGAAGCACTCCATGTAAGCCACCTTCTTGTTGCGTCCGTCCCACGTGGGGCTAAGCTCCAGCTGCATGTTCTTCTGCAACTCTCCGCGGCTCATGTTCTCAAGCACGGGGGCGGCCATCTTGTACAGCACGTCCGTCCATACCTGTCTGTCGGTCTTGGCCTCGGCCTTTCCCTTGGCAACGGCTGCACACGGCACGAGAGCCAGGCACAGCACGCCTACGAAAAATCTCTTCAATAGTTTCATTGGTTCTTATACAGTTTAGGTTAAAGTTTTCTTTGTATCTGGCACGCCGCACGTAACAAACTGATTGTCAGCACGTTGCAACCTGCCTTGTAAAAGGCCGTCTTTCGGCCTGCAAAAGGCGGTCTTCGGGCGTGCGAAAGACGGCCTTTTACACTGCCAAAGACCGCCTTTTGCAAATTCACTCCTTCTGGTACAGGCGCACGTAATCTATCTCATACCTCATCGGCATGGCTCCGCCGTCCACCTCGCCGCCGTGCATCCCGCCGAGGGCAAGGTTGAGCAGCACGTACTGCGGCTGCTTGAAGGGGTTGGTATGGTTGCCGTACGCTCCGTTGACCGTCTCCGCAACGGGCACGTTGTTAAGCAGCTCGCCGTCAAGATAAAGCTTGACGGACGTCTCGTCCCAGTCCATGCGCCATACGTGGAACTTGTCGGCCCACTGCTTGTCCTTGGCCGTAAAGTGGCTCAACGGCGTAGCCGTACTGCGCCATTCGGCGTCGAAACGCTTGTCCCTGCCCCACGCCACGTTGGCCAGTATGCGCTGCACGCCGTCTATGGGATAGCATTCCATGATGTCGATTTCGCCGCACGAGGGCCACTCCTGCCCCGACCCGAGCGTCCATATGGCCGGCCACGCACCGCCGCCTACGGGTATGCGCGCCCTAACCTCAAGGCGGCCATACTTGAACTCGCGCTTTCCCCGCGTGTTGAGCGAGGCCGACGTATATTCGGCATACTCGCGGCTCGTCTGCCAGTTGCGGCTGTCCTTGTCGTAGCGGGGATTCTTCACTCTCTCCTTGCGCGCCTCGATTACGAGCATCCCGTCACGCACATAGGCGTTGTCAGCCTGGTACCACTGGTCTTCCTCGTTGCGCACGAAGCCGCGCTCGAAGTTCCACACGGCGGTGTCCTGCCGTCCGTCACCGCTGTACCCGTCGCTCCATACCCACCTTCCTCCGCCCGCCAATGTGT
>ERZ1664506.70-NODE-70-length-9871-cov-6.922066_pt1 | contig 9871 bp, 10 predicted proteins | sample MGYA00575341_ERZ1664506 | MGnify/ENA primary metagenome ERZ1664506 (study PRJEB40874, sample SAMEA4040754) | Gallus gallus | biome: gut; material: content | place: India | collected 2016-01-01 | study: EMG produced TPA metagenomics assembly of PRJEB14491 data set... | reverse complement strand
GCGTTGGTTTGGTTGCCCTGATGCTGTAGAGTTGAAAGTCAACGACAACTTCGCTCGTGCCAATGGTTACAAAAGCGTCAAGGACATGGTGGAGCGCACGGTCGGGGCAGATGCATTTTACAAGATGTATGGCCGGGTGCCCGAATGGATAACGGCACGCCTCACGCCAACCAGACGAGGTGAGTTTTATTTCCAAACACCACAGAGAACAGAGTTAAATTAGTTACCAAATTAAAAACAACAATTATGAACAATTACATTAAATCTAAATTGACAAGGCTTTTACTCCTTTTAGACAAAGGCAAATTGAAACACGCCTATTTTGGCGAAGAAGCCAAAGGCCGGAACAAAAACAGGACAATTCACACCATTACTTTTGTTGTAGAAGTGGACGAGAATTTAACGGAAAACATTTAACAATCAACCAAAATTAAACCACATGGAAAGGATTTTAATTTTCACAGACGCAAAGAAAATCGAAGAAAGAGTTAAGGACTATCAGCACATTTGCGAACGTCTAAACCTTGCTATCGCAGCCGTAGTCGGAACAGGGTTAAAGCTGACCGACAACCAACTTTCAAAAGTGACGGATGCAAACTATCTTTGTACGGAAGCGGACACACAGGCACGGCAAGAGGCACAGGAGCGTACGCAGTTTGTACTTCTCGACCAAAACGTAGATACTCGCAAGTGGCAAGCGAGGCTGACGGAGGTCGCGACCATTATCTCACGAGAGGTAAGAGTTGACAAAATCAAGCTGGATTATTTCGTTTTCAAGGACGGCAGGGCGACGATTGATAAAGAGAAGCTGGAACAAGACTTGACGGAGGCAAACAGCGTCTATGCTGAAACTGAGGAACAGGCCGAGGCATGGAGGCTGGCACAAGCGGCCCAAGAGAAGCTGGACGCCTATCTTTCGTTTGTTAGCAAGCACGATGTCGGTGCACCATTCAACTTCTCGCCAGTCGTTGACGCTGACGCATGGGGTAAGTGCGGATTGATAATGTTGCACAAGGATAGCGCAGAACTCGACCCAAAGTCTTTAAGTTATATCAAGTAGTTGCCTATCATAATAGAGAGGGTGGCCCTTAAACGACCGCTCTCTTTATTTGTTGTAAATCGCTGAAAATCAAATAATTGCGGTTAAGTGCAACCTTATACGTGTGCGTTGGACGTGTTTATGTGGCCCGCTAATTCGGCCAATCTTTTCAGGCGTTCGGAGTAGTCGCAGTGCCACGGCTTGCCTTTGTCGTCACGTACTCGTCTTATCTGTGGCAGCTCCATGTAAGGTGCAGAGTACCGGCCACCGTCAACGTACACGCTTAGCTTCTTTATTTCCTTGCCATGCCATTTCTCCAAGTACGGCTGTAGTGTCAATATGTGGAACTTACAACCGACAAGCGACAGGACAAGCCCTGCAAATGCGCTGCTTTTCAGTTGCAGCAACACACGCATTTCGTCGCAGCCGTCGGACAGCCATACCGCCCAATACGTGTAACCCTTGTATTTAGCCGTACTTATGCCCCTGAAGCGTCCGCTTACCTCGGTGTACATTTCGCCGCTTTCAGGGCAAAGGAAATACCCCTCACGCAGCAGCAGCGTAATATTTGCCATGTCTATTAAGTCTTTGTGTCACGTACAAATGTACGAAAAAATAAAAAATTTTGGAGAGAGGCGGCGTTAAAGATGCAAATGCGAGGCCGGGGGAGGGGGTATGCCTTGTGCCGGGCGCATATCATTTTCCGTGCGGTTTTTCTTATTCCTGTTTGCCGTTTCAATCCAAATGCCTACCTTTGTACCGCTAAACATTTTAATCAAGTAGGCGAAGCGCACAATGTGCGTTCCGTAAGAGGTTTATTGCCTTTATTATAAAGGTGCGTACCCCCGTGTATCTCCTATAATGGGAATACAGCCTACTTGGTAAGGTGTTTAGCAACGGGTCAGGCGCACCGTTTTTTGTGCCTTAAATGCTAAACATAAAACCAAGAACAATGGATGTAAAAATGAGAATTTGGCGACCGCCGCATGAAAAGGAAACAGAGCCTTTGTTTTATTTCATCGTCAATCAGGGCGACATGGTGCGGTTGGTGAGTGCCGACAGCGTATGCGTAAACGATGTTGACGGTGTTCCGTGCGTGTCTTTCGGCAACGCTACGAATGTGATTGTTACTATTTCCGACAAGGGCGATTATGAACTTGCCTATAACTGGAACAGGTCTTTATTGACAATTCCAGTCCATAAGGTAGAGTTTCTTAGTCAATTAAGGAAGCCTAACAACATCGGCGAGCTTATCCGTTCAAACGTCAAGGGCTGGGAGGGATTGCAGCAGGAACTTGCCGAAACCTTAGACAAGTACAGTCGTGGCGAAGTGACGGCGGACTACGCAAAGAACGTAATCGACCACATGGAGAAGCACAACCGGGAAGCCGAAAAAAGGTTATCCAAACTTAGAGGCACGAGAAGAAACGCTAAGGGCACAAACGACGACCCGACATGAAAGACGAGTTTGCACAACAGGTAAAAGGAGTGCTGGAACATCTAAGCCAACAAAACACGAAATTAAAAAAGAAGTTCCTGCCACTCTTGGAGAAAGAAATCGACCTTTTGCAGGAGGAAATCGACTATCTTTTGAGAAAATTGCAATGAAACAGCCAAACAAACAAAAATAATGCCTACCGAGCGGCGGCTCTTTACGGGTCGCCGCTTTTATTTGCAAGTGTCGGGATTATTTCGTACCTTTGTGGATGATTGCCATTTGTGGCGATTTTATTAGAACTTTTTAGAGCGACTATGCGTGATGCATGGTTGCTCTTTTTTACTATACATTTTGATGTGGGAAAAGACGTTACCACAACAAACACGGGGATTTTGACGGGGAATTTAGATAAAAGAAAAAATGCTAAGTAATTGACAATCAATTATTTAGCATTTCTTTCTGTGCGCCTGATAGGACTCGAACCTACACGTCGCGAGACACCAGATCCTAAGTCTGGCGCGTCTACCAATTCCGCCACAAGCGCATGTCTGTTGTGCCGCCTTCCGTGAAACGGCGATGCAAAGGTAATATAAAATGGGGGAAATGCAAAATAAAAGCGTGAGAAACGAGCGATAATTTTCATGCCGGCGGTGCCGCGTGATGTATATCATGGCGGTATATGCCGGCATGGGAGGGCTGCTTGTGCCGTGAAGCAGGCCGTAGGGTGCGTCCGTGGAAGATACTTCTTGTTAAACGTTATTTAACTTTTGCCGTTTCGTTTTTCTTTACAATGCAAATCGTCGAAATAGAAATCGGCAGGCGTTTAGACGCGTGCCGCAAGGCGCGTTTTTGCTTCTGAAACAGCGTAATATTGTATATTGGCCGTATAAATATGCTGTTTTGCGCCGCAGAAGGCCGCCGGAAGCTGTGCCGGAGACGGCCTTTTGGAATGCAAAAGACCGTCTTTGGCGTCACGAAAGACCACCTTTGACAAGACTGTTGAGTGTATGCACAGTGGCTTTCGAATGTAAGTGGTTGATATAAAGCACTATACGTAGAATGCCGGAAAACGCCGTTTTTCACGCCGAACGGCGTTCTCGTGCGCGCCGTCGGCCTTCTCAGGGGCTTAACGTGATTATGGCTCACGCTTCCGTTAACATAATTTTGCGTAGCGAAAACCTTTATAGCGTTTTATTGAAATAAAACCATTCTTTTGCGTTTTTCCGCTTTTCGGGATGTATCTGAATAAGACAGGCATCATCTCGGAAATGAAAATAATCGCTCGTTTCGCCCGATTTTATTTTGCATTTTGCCCGATTTGAATTATCTTTGTACCTTGCAAAGCGGTGCGGACACGAGCCTGCGCCGCGCTTAATGCCGCCCGGCGGCATTTTCTTCACATACAACTACATCATCATGGACGACGAGATAAAGGACAACGAGAGCATCGAGGAACTTGACGGGGACGCCGTGCAGCCCGAGGATGGCGGCGCACAGGCCGGTGGCGAGGGATACAAGCCCGTCAGCCGGTTTGACGCTTCGGCCGTGCATCACCTTAGCGGGATGTACCAGAACTGGTTTCTCGACTATGCTTCTTACGTGATACTGGAGCGTGCCGTGCCCCACATAGAGGACGGACTGAAGCCCGTGCAGCGGCGCATACTGCACTCCATGAAGCGCATGGACGACGGGCGGTATAACAAGGTGGCCAACATCGTGGGCCACACGATGCAGTTCCACCCCCACGGCGACGCCTCCATAGGCGACGCCTTAGTGCAGCTGGGGCAGAAAGACCTGCTCGTAGACTGCCAGGGTAACTGGGGAAACATACTCACCGGCGACCGCGCGGCCGCTCCGCGATACATCGAGGCCAGGCTGTCGAAGTTTGCCCTCGACGTGGTTTTCAATCCTAAGACTACCGAGTGGCAGCTAAGCTACGACGGAAGGAACAAGGAGCCGATTACGCTTCCGGCCAAGTTCCCCCTCCTCTTGGCGCAGGGCGCGGAGGGCATAGCCGTAGGCCTGTCGTCGAAAATACTGCCCCACAACTTCAACGAAATATGCGACGCCGCCGTAAGCTACCTTCACGGCGAGCCGTTCACGCTCTATCCCGACTTCCCCACGGGCGGCAGCATCGACGTAAGCAAGTATAACGACGGCCAGCGCGGCGGCACGCTTAAGGTAAGAGCCAAGATAGAGAAGCTTGACAGCAAGACCCTCGTAATCAGGGAAATACCTTACGGCAAGACTACCAGCACCTTGATAGACTCTATCCTGAAAGCTATTGAGAAGGGAAAAATCAAGGCGCGCAAGGTAGACGACAACACGGCGGCGCAGGTTGAGATACAAGTGCACCTGTCGCCGGGCGTCTCGTCAGACAAGACCATCGACGCCCTGTACGCCTTTTCGGACTGCGAAATCAACATATCGCCCAACTGCTGCGTCATAGAGGACAACAAGCCGCAGTTCCTTTCAGTCAGCGACGTGCTGCGTTATTCGGTTAATCACACGATGGACTTGCTCCGCAAGGAGCTCGAAATACGCAAGCACGAGCTTCAGGAGCAGCTTCACTTCGCCTCGCTTGAAAAGATTTTCATCGAGGAACGCATATACAAGGACCGCAAGTTTGAGCAGGCTCCCGACATGGACGCAGCCTGCGCACACATCGACGAACGCCTTACGCCGTACTATCCGCAGTTCATCCGCGAGGTGACAAAGGACGACATACTCCGCCTGATGGACATAAAGATGGCGCGGATATTGAAGTTCAACAAGGACAAGGCCGACGAGCTGATGGCTAAAATCAAGGCCGAAATCGAGGAAATAGACTACAAGCTGGGCCACATGGTCGATGTAACGGCCGACTGGTTCAAGTACCTCAAGCAGAAATACGGTGCCGCCCATCCCCGTCTTACCGAAATAAAGAACTTCGACACAATCGAGGCCACCAAGGTGGTTGAGGCCAACGAGAAGCTGTACATCAACCGCAACGACGGCTTTATCGGCACTGCGCTGAAGAAAGACGAGTTCGTTTGCAACTGCTCCGACATCGACGATATCATCATTTTCTACAAAGACGGTAAGTATAAGGTAGTCAAGGTGGCCGACAAAATATTCGTCGGCAAGAACATTCTGCACGTCGCCGTGTTCAAGAAGAACGACAAGCGCACCATATACAACGTGGTCTACCGTGACGGAAAGCTCGGCAAATACTACATGAAACGCTTTAACGTCACCAGTGCGACGCGCGACCGCGAGTACGATATTACGATGGGCACGCCCGGTTCGCGCGTGGTTTACTTTACCGCCAACCCCAATGGCGAGGCCGAAATAATCAAGGTTACGCTTGACCCGGCACCCCGCCTGAAGAATATCTTTAAGGAAAAAGACTTCTCCGAGGTTGCCATTAAGGGCCGTTCGGCGCGTGGAGTGGTGATGACACGCTTCAACGTGCACCGCATTTCGCTCAAAAGCCACGGCCACAGCACGCTCGGCGGGCGCAAGGTTTGGTTCGACCCCGACGTGAAACGCCTCAACTACGACGACCACGGGCGGCTGCTCGGCGAGTTCAACGAGGGCGACAGCATCCTCGTCGTTCTTGACAACGGCGACTTCTACCTGTCAAACTTCGACGTGAACAACCACTATGAGGACAACATCAAGCTCATAGAGAAGTATGACGAGCGCAAGGTGTGGACGGCGGTGCTCTTCGATGCCGACCAGCAAGGCTATCCTTACATAAAGCGTTTCCTTATGGAAGGCTCGAAACGGAAGCAGAACTACATCGGCGAAAACAAGGACAGCCGCCTCGTTTGCTTGACCGATGAGCCTTATCCGCGCTTCCGCATCACCTTCGGAGGCAACGATGCGTTCCGCGACCCGATGGAAGTTGACGCCGAGGAGTTTATCGCCGTAAAGGGCTTTAAGGCCAAGGGCAAGCGTCTTACCACGTGGACCGTGGACAGTATAGAGCAACTTGAGCCGCTGAAGCGTGCCGGTGACGAGCCCGATGATGACGGGGCGGACGGCGACGGACAGCCTGGCGCACCCGAAAACGAGAACCTTGACCCCGATGCAGGCAAGAGCCAGCAGCAGGTTATAGACGAGATTACCGGCCAGCTCAACCTCTTCGGTGAAGAATAAAAACCCCACCCGTTCCCTCCCAGACGGAGAGGGAATGGGGAATAAGCCATAAGTAACCATGCCCCTCCCCGTTGGGGAGGATGGGAGGGGCTGCATTTAGAATAATGAAAACAATACGTTCATTTCTTTTATCGGCACTTCTCTCCCTGCCTTTGGCCGCCTTCGGCCAGGGCGGCGACACCTTATATAGTAATAAGGTGATAACAAACGCCCAGATGCTCGGCATCGGCGCGGCCTCAATGCTTGACACTTACCTCTCGCCGGAAGAGTATTCGGGTTGGGAGTTGCGCTATGTATCCCACACGATACGCCGCCGCGAAGGTCGCCATTGGTCGCGTATGCTGGTGCATCAAGGCTCGTTTGCGTATGCCGACAACCGCGCTGGCAACGCCAACGAGATGTCGGGCATGTACACGTTCACCTATGGCGTGCATTACAATTGGGACTTGCTGGGCGGCCGCCTCAATATAATGGCGGGCGGACAGGCCGATGTCGAGGTGGGCTTCCTTTACAACACACGCAACGGCAACAATCCCGCGCAGGCGCGCCTTGCGCTCAACATCGCCCCCAGTGCCGCCGCTGCATACCGCTTCAGGCTCGGACGTGTGCCGCTGAAGGCGCGTTACGAGGTCAGCGCACCGGTCTTAGGAGTGATGTTCAGTCCAAATTACGGCCAGTCATATTACGAGATTTTCTCCCGTGGAGACTACGACCACAACGTTGTGCCGACGACGTTTGTCAGCCGTCCGTCGCTCCGCCAGATGCTTACTCTTGACTTCACGCTCGGCCGCACCACGCTGCGCTTGGGCTATCTCGGCGATTTCCGCCAGGCCAAGGTGAACAACCTGAAGTATCATACATACTCAAACATGCTGCTGATAGGCTTTGTCCGCAGCTTCAAACTTACCAACATTCTCCCATGAAAAGACTTTTTTACGTCCTGTTGCCGCTCCTCTCGCTGGCCTGTATGTCGTCGTGCGTTGACGAGGAAGAGTTTAGCGACGACCCCAACGGCAACTTCGAGGCGCTTTGGAAAATAATGGACGAGCACTATTGCTTCTTCGATTACAAGGCCGAGGAGCACGGACTCGACTGGAACGAGGTGCGTGCGAGGTACAGCCGGCAGGTGGACAGCCGGATGACGGGTGACCAGTTGTTCGAGGTGTTGGGCAATATGCTCGGCGAACTGCGCGACGGCCACGTCAACCTTTACTCTCCGTTCGACAACGCGAGGTACTGGAGTTGGAAGGAAGACTACCCCGCCAACGTAAGCGACTCGCTCCTCCGCCGCTATCTCGGCACAGATTACAGAATGGCGTCGGGCCTTGAATACCGCAAGCTCGACGACAACATAGGCTACATTCGCTGCTCTTCGTTCGAGTACGGCATCGGCGACGGCAACCTCGACGAGGTGCTTTATTATCTCGCTTCGTGCACGGGGCTCATCGTGGACGTGCGCGGCAACGGCGGCGGAATGCTCACTTCGGCTGAAAAACTGGCCGCGCGCTTTACCAACGAGAGCATCCACGTAGGCTACATCAGCCACAAGACGGGACCCGGACACAACGATTTCTCCCAGCCGGAGAAGCAAATCCTCAAGCCGTCGGGCGGCATACGGTGGCACAAGAAGACCGTAGTCTTGACAAACCGGGGCGTGTACAGCGCGGCCAACGAGTTCGTGAAGTACATGAAGTGCTGCCCCGGCGTCACCGTGGTGGGCGACAAGACGGGCGGCGGAGCCGGTATGCCGATGAGCAGCGAGCTGCCTAACGGCTGGGCGGTAAGGTTCAGCGCGTGCCCGATGTACGACAAAGACATGCGGTGCACGGAGTTCGGCATCGAGCCAGACTACAACGTCGGCCTCACCGACGACGACTTCCGCCGGGGCGAGGACACGATAATCGAGTTTGCAAGGAAGGTCATTAATGGAGAATTGAGAATGGACAATTGAAAATTATGATTACCAATGCGGTCTGTAAGCACACCGTCGGCAAGGCAAATCATAATTCTCCGTTCTCAATTTTCCATTCTCAATTAAAACAATTCTCCATTTTCCATTTAATCAGATAAAAGATATTATGACTTCAGTCACCCTCTCCTCCCTCTCCATCGGCTACCGCGTAAAGGGCGGAGTGAAGACTGTTGCCGCAGGCATAGACGTCTCCCTGCGCGGCGGCGAGCTTACATGCCTTATCGGGGCAAACGGGGCGGGCAAGTCAACGCTGCTCAAGACGCTTGCCGGCTTCCTGCCGAAGCTGGGCGGCAGCATATATATAAAAGGTAAGAAAATCGCCGGATACTCGCAGAAGGACATGTCGCGGACGGTAGGCGTGGTGCTTACCGCGCGCCCCGAGGCGATGAACATGACCGTGGAAGAGGTCGTCGCGCTCGGCCGTGCGCCTTATACCGGCTTCTGGGGCACTCTGTCTGACGGCGACAGGCGCATCGTCATGCAGAGCATGGAGCAGGTAGGCATCGCCAGTTTGGCGCGGCGCAACATCGCGACTTTAAGCGACGGCGAGCGGCAGAAGATGATGCTCGCCAAGGCCTTGGCGCAGCAGACGCCCATAATCTTCCTCGACGAGCCTACGGCATACCTCGACTATCCCAGCAAGGTGGAGACGATGCTCCTCCTGGCGCGGCTCGCCCACGACACGGGCAAGACCATCTTTATGTCAACCCACGACCTCGAGCTGGCTCTCCAGGCCGCCGACACGCTCTGGCTCATGGCGGGCGACGGCCGCATACACACCGGCACGCCGCGCGAGCTGGCCGCCTCGGGCCGCCTTTCGGCCTTCGTCGAGCGGGCTGGAATAACCTTCGACAAGGATACCTTGCACATAACCGTAACCCCCGACGCAACCCGTTGAAAACCAACAGGTTATATCCGCCGTTCCAAAAGGCCGTCTTTCGCATTGCGAAAGGCGGCCTTTTAGCGTGCGAAAGACGGTCTTTTGCAAGGCGATTTGCCGCATATTGGAAAACACGTGAGTTCGTTCTAAGGATAATGTTGTTACAGTTCTATTCCAAGCTGTCAGTTGGTAATCAGTCATTCCGCAGAAATGCGGAATCCAGTGTAACAACCTACTTTTGAGTATATTTGTGTTCTGGATTCCGCATTTCTGCGGAATGACTGATTACCAACTGACAGCTTGGAATACAAAGAAACATGGAAGTTATACTCTATCAGAAAGATAAATCATTATACCGAACTCACGTTGGGAAACGGGCGGCGGCGTATGCCTGAATTG
>ERZ1664506.69-NODE-69-length-9969-cov-6.544583_pt1 | contig 9969 bp, 10 predicted proteins | sample MGYA00575341_ERZ1664506 | MGnify/ENA primary metagenome ERZ1664506 (study PRJEB40874, sample SAMEA4040754) | Gallus gallus | biome: gut; material: content | place: India | collected 2016-01-01 | study: EMG produced TPA metagenomics assembly of PRJEB14491 data set... | reverse complement strand
TGGCCACGAGGTCGATGCCCGTGTCCATGCCGCCGAAGTCCTTGCGCCCCGGAAACTCCTCCCACAGCCAAACGTGCTCCAGCGCGTTATAGCGTGGGTCGGTCAATAACCACGAGCGCATCAGCCGCTCGAACTTCGTGCCTTTCTCCTTTTCGGTGAACGATTCGGTACGGAATTTATGCAGTATGTCCTTGAAATTCATCTCTTGCTAAGAGATATATTCCAAAGGTTAATACTTTATGAACCAGCACCTTATTTGGCCTCCAAAAACGGTTTTGCTGAACAAAATCCTATAAATATCTCATTATAAACAAGGTCGGGACGAGGATTTTGCAATATTATGTGTACCTTTGCAATATAAAATATAACTCTTAGCAAGAGATTCGGATTTTCGCCAAACAGGTTTCATCCGAATTTTTCCCTGCTTACAAGTCTTTCAAAATTAGGCTGTTCGCCTTGTCCACCGCGCTGTTGTCCAATGAGGCGAGGTAGATGCGCGTGGTTTCCTCCGAATCGTGTCCCATGCCCTCGCTTATAACCGAAATAGGGATGTTCTTGCTCTTGGCCACACTGGCCCAGCAATGCCTCGCGGTGTGCATCGTTAGCGGAATGTGCAGCCCTGTCAGCCGGGCTACCTCCTTCAATGCCACGTTGATGCGGCAAAGGGCGTTGCGGTACTGCGTCCGCTCGTCCGCCAACGGATTGGTGATGATGGGCAGGAGGTAGCGGGTGGCCGGGTTGTCCCCGTACTTGGCGAGGATGTCCTCCATGCACTGCTCCCACTTGACGGTAAGCTGTTGCCCGGTCTTGCGCCTGCGGTAAGTGATTGCACCATTCTTCAAATCCGACTTTTTGAGATAGGCCATGTCGATGAACGACATTCCACGGGTGTAGAACGAGAAGATGAACATATCCCTTGCATACTCCAAATGCGGCTTCAGCGTCAAGTCCAGTTCCTTGATGCGCCGGATGGACTTCAACGGCACAGCGCGTTTCACCGTCTTGCCGATACCCGTATATACGTGCTTGAAAGGGTATTTCTGTTCCGCCAGTTCCTGCTCCACGGCACGGTTATAGACGGCACGCAGGATGCGCATGTAAAAGGAGGTCGTATTGGGGCAGATGCCCTTGGCTTTCAGCCATGCCTCGTAGGCCATCATCGTCTCGCCGTCTATCTCGCAGAGCAGGATGTCCTCGCCTTGGCGGTACTTCATGAAGCTGGCAAGCGTGGCGGCGTAGGTTTCCGAGGTGCGCACCTTGCCCAGCCGTTTCAACTGGCCGATGACGCTTTGCATGAAGCGGAACAGCGACTGCCCGTCCGCCTGCCTGTTGAACTTGTCTATGACTGTATCGGCAGTATAACCTCCGCCTTGCCTGTCAAGTTGCGCGATGATGGCCTGCAGCCGCCGGATGTCCCAACCGATGCGCTCCGTCACGGCTTGGAGATATTGTTTTCTCTGCCCGTTTGCTTCGGGCATAATCCTCACGGTTGCGGTTTCCTTGTCCCATTCCGTTTCAAAGACCCGCAAGTCCGTCTTGACTTGGCGGACTGTTCGCCCGTGGATTACTTGATAGTAGATGCTGCCCTCCTTGCCGTTTGCGGTAGAGGGACGGAATTTCACTTTGATGGATGCCATTCACTTGTTCTTTATTGTTTGGATTCGTTTTGTTTGTTCCCTTTGTTCGCTTCCTTTCTCACCTTTTCCACCTGTTTACGGAATACGGCCAGCGTGGAATCCGCACCGACTGTTTCCATCAGTTTCTCGTATGCCCCGATGCTTATGGTCAATTCCGGGTACAGTTCTTTGAGTATGGTTGTGGTCACTTTATGCTTGTCGGCAACTACCCTTAGCCGTATGTTTTCCTCCCGGTAGCCGTGCCATTGCACCCAGCTTACGGCAAAGAGAGTGAGGAACACGAGCGTAACGGCAATGCCCGTCCATGCGTAGGGGTTCTTGTGCCAGCCACCGGGGATTTTGTGCCACAAGGATTTTATCCGCCTTGATACGGCAGTGAATTTCAAGTAGTGTGAAAATCCTTTTGTCGGCAGTCGGTTCTGCTGTTCCTTTTCCGAAATGCGCTTGTTTTCCTCCATGTGTTCGGCCAGCATCTTGCGGACGTCCTGCAAAAGGTCGGTCATGCTCGGTATGCCGCGCTTGCGCCTGTTCTTTTCGTCGGCTTCCAGATTTTCCTGCAAGCTCGCAATCACCACTTCACCCATTGACTTTTTGTAGGCGGCAAGGCTTTCCTTGCTCTTGAAGATGCCGTTGATGTTGTCAAAGGAATTGCTGCCTGCGAAGCGTATAAGAGGCTCGAATTTTGCCACAAGCCATTCCAATGTCTCGTCCCTTTCTTTGGCCGAAGCATCTTTTGAGGCCAGCATCTTCTTGATTTCCTCGATGTCCTCCGCCAACGCTCCGATGGTGTCGGCTATGTTCTGCAAGTTGTCTTTCATCTTCTTCTCCTTGTTGGTTTACGTTTGTCCTTTTCCCGGTCGTTATCATTCCAGCCGCTTTCGTTTCCTCCACCTCCACCGCCGGATGACACCTTGGCTTGGTGAGGTTGCACGCACAACTCAACGAGTGCGCCGATAGTTACTTGTACTATGTTGGAATCGGCTTCGACGGGGCTTCCGCCATTGGCATCCGATTCTGCTGCAACTGGTGAAGAAAGCCCTATAACAGTGCTTGCCGTTGGGCTGTCCTTTGTTTGGCCTTGCCAAATTGACCGAGCCTGTTCACCAAAAGCACTTTTCAATATATCGGGCTGCCATGCCATGTTTTCAACTATACGCCCTCCCAACAGTTTGTCCAGCCTATAAAATCCCATGCTGCGGTCTATCCGCGAGCCGCTGAATGAAATTTCATCTTTCGTGAACGATACGCCTATGATTTTTCCGCTGCGTCTGTCGAGCTTGAAGTTTACCCCGATACCCTGCTTGGCCAGCCTGCCGCATAATTCCGACCAACTGCTGCAACGGGGCAATGCGGCCTTGACGGCATCATAGATTTGGTATTTCACCCTGTCCTTGCCACGCAATCGGTCACGCTTTACGTTCACCTTGCCCTTGGCGAAGTGCAGGCCGTATTTCCTCGTGAGTTCCTTGCACACCGCCACGTTCCGCACGGCATCGTTCCGGTCGCTGATGGTGTTCCCGTCGTTGGCCACCCTGTTGGCCACGATATGCACGTGCTGGTGTTCCGTATCGGTATGGCGGCATACGATGTATTGGGTGTTCACAATGCCCATGCGCTGCATGTACTCACGGGCGATTTCCGCCATCAGTTCATCTGTCAGCCTCGGCGTGTCCTCATGGGCGAAGTCCAGCGATATGTGGTACACGGGATTTTTCAACCTGCGCCCCGGCTTGTCATCGGCCTGCCCTTGCATACTCGCTGCTATGGTTGAATTATTGTCCAGCCGCACGTCCTTGCTGTCGATGAGCCGTGCCTTCTTCGGGTTGTTCACGTAGTTCACCAACTTGGCGAAGCTCGCCCGTTTCTTCAAGTCGCCCATCATATCCGTGCGATGAGTTTGTTAAACTCCTCCAACAAGTCCATGATTCTGCTTTTGACATTCGGCAAGCCCTGTTGGTGCGCCAGCTTCGCCAACTGGTTGAGGTTGTTGCAGCCTCCCTCCAGCATCCGTATCTGCCACCTGTCCTCCTGCGTCCGTGCCGCCACGACCTTGCCGTGGAGCAGGAGGTCGCGGAGGAAGTGCGATGGCTTCCTGCCTGCATCGGCTATCCGTTTCATCACCGCCTTCCACTCGGCCAGCGTGAGCCGTGTGGATAGGGTCTTTGTCCGCGTCCTGCCTTTTACGGCCTTGGGACGGCCTCCCTTATGTCTGTTTTCCTTGTCAGTCATACTCCTAATTGTTATTGTCTTTTATAAATGGTGTGTGTCAGGGCTGTTCGTTGGGCTTGCCGTTTCCTGCCCGGTTGGGTCGCCGTTGGTGGCGTGGTTTTCGTGGACGAAAACATTAACTTGCCAGCCCTGACATGTACCCCTGTAAATACGCCATGCCCTGCCATGTCTGCCACTTATGTATCGGATGAAGTTCCATTGAATAAAGTGAGTCCGTCTTTTGTGGACGGTGGCATTTCCCCTTGCTGCATGGTTACGCCATCAGAGTTTGTCAAAGGTGCAGCCGCTGGAGTTTCCGCCGGGTATTCTGTTTCTTCGGTCTTGCTTCTGTTCTTGGGCTTCTTCCTGCCTGTAGAACTCTTCCGCAGGGTTTCCAACTTTTGACCGTTGAAAAGGTATATACGCACACCTTCGTATGCCTTGAGAGTTTGGCGGTAGGTCGGATTTTCTACGGGTTGCCCGTCCTTCATCCATGATTTCACGCACACCATATCTATGAGTGTGGTCATAGGATTGGAACAGGTACGGATTAGCTTCCGCCGCTCGAAATCCTCCAACAGACGGCTGACCGCCTTACGTCCGATGCCCCAGTCCTTTGCCAGCGACAGCATTGAGCCGTCTGCCTGTCCGGGATGCAGGGCATATTCCAGTCCCCGTTTTGTCTGCTGCGCTTCCGCGACTGTCATTCTCGACAAAAGGGAAATAAAATAGGTGAGGTTGCACACGCCGCACGTGGTACCGTACAGGAAGTACCACGCTTCCACATCCATTGCCAGCTCCACCTTATAGCACGGCAGGACAAGCTGTTTCAATTTCTTCATACGCATATAATTCTTATGGTGTTCCTTTTTTGAATCAGCCCTTGGCGTTCTTGTCCGTATCCCTGCTGGTGGCTTTCAGATTCTTGATGCGGTCTATCTGCTCTTTTGGGAATAGGACACGCCGGCCTATCCGCTGTCCCTTGATGTGCCCCAGTTTCTCGTGCCGCCAGATGGTGGCGATGCTCACGCCCCATTTATCGGCCAGTTGCCGGATGGTGTAATACTCCGATGTGTCCTGCGGCGGTTGAGCCTGCCCGTATTCCTCCAACGCACACCTCACACTTGCGCCGATGAGCTGCTGAAGCTCGTCGCGCGTGACCAGTACCATTTCTTTCCTTTCTTCCATAAACTGTTGATTTTGAATTTACGGCAGCAAAGGTAGAACAGGTGTGAAACAGGTGAATTTGTGGGACTCTGTGAAATGAGGGGTAAAAAAGAAAGCCGCCAAACGCTTGATGTTTAACGGCTTGTGAAGTATGGTAGGTTGTGGTGAGTTGTAACCACGTGTGGACTTTATCACTGTTTTATCATCGGGAGCAGTTCCTTGAGCTTGCTTATGAATTGTTTTTCCACATTGTACTTGGCGAGGTTTTCCGGGGTAAGTCCCATAGAAAGGGCGGCGGTCGTGCGGTACGCTTTCCAGTCCTTGAAGTAGGCTTTTGACAACAGGGTAATGACGCACCGCATCTTTCCTTTCACGCAACAGCGGTATGCCGTGGAATAGTCGGCACGCATGACGGCATGGATGAAGTCCTTGTCGGAAACGGCGTTGCCGTCCAATATGGATTTGCCCTTGTCGGGGCCGCTCTGTACGGTATAGGCGGTGAGGAACTGGTACAGTCTTAAAACAGGAACCTGCGCCGTCGTGCTGAACGCTCCGCCCTGTACGGTATCGGCTGCGGTAAAGTCCGCAATCGGGGCCGGTATTGTTCTCACTTCGGATGCGTTTGCATCCTCATGGAGTATATTTCTCTTGATATAGCCCATTGTCAGGGCGAGATGGAACATCTTAATCCCGGCCAGTTGTGTCTGGGGACTGCCGTTCTGGAACACCATGGAAAGGTGGACGGCTTTTGCGAAGTCCTCCGTGAACAGCCGTGCCAAATCCTTGTCGTTGGCATTTGTGATATACTCCTTGACGGTTTCGATTTGCTCATTGCTTATATGTGAAAGCATGGCATGGACTTCCTTTCCTGCTTCATTCCCTTTGTTCGTTCCGGCTATTGCCACGGATTTTCGGATGACGGCTCGGATGGTGTCGATGCAGTCTGTGGCCTCGGCGCGTGTCATAGGCCTCGCAGTATTGGCTGCTTTCATGCTTCCTTTCTCTTTCGGAAAGAAATATTGGCCGATAATCTCCATTGAGGTAAAGGCATTGCCTGCATAAAAGGTCTCCTTGCGCAGTTCGGGTGTATGTGCCGAACATAGTCCGTACAACCGTTTCGCATCCCCGTACAGTCCGCCAAACTGCTGTGCCAGTTTCTTGTCGCTGTGTTCGGCGATGTATTCCCGTATGCCGTTCAGCAATACGGGTACGAGCTTCATTTCACGCTTGATGCTTCTGTAGATTTCCTTGCGCTGTTCCGCGCTGTCCGCAAGTCGTTCCGCCAGTTTCAAACTGCTTCTTATGTTATGCGACAGCCTGTGCAAATCGCAGATGACAGCAAACTTCGTCCTTTCTTCCATATATTCCTCCCTACATTTCAATGATGCCTTCAAAATCCTTCAACGCTATAACGGCCCTTTCCTCCGCGTCCAGCTTGAGGTAACGGCGCAACTGCGCCTCGCTGCTGTGTCCCGTGATTGCCTGGATGGAAGAAAGCGGTACTCCGGCCTTGTATGCGTTGGTGGCGAAACTCCGGCGTGCCGTATGCGATAGCAGCATGTCACAGAACCTCCGTCCGCGTTTCGGGTTGAGCCGCTTACCGTCGAATCCGCAATCATGCGTCCAGCCCAGCAACAGGCCGACGGTCTTTATCAGCTTGTTCATTTCATTAGGACACACATGAGGCAGCCTGCCGTCGTACTTGTCAAGTATCTGTCTTACGCGCCTGTCCACCGGAATATACACTTTCTTGTCTGTCTTCTGTTGGGTAAGCAATATGAACTCCGTGCCGTTTATCTCGGTTATCATATCCTCGCATATTCTTGAATAGTCGGACACGCGCTGTCCCGTCAGGCAGCCGACTATGAAAACGTCCCTTACATGCTCCAGCGTCCGTATGTGGGTGATACGGCATTTGGATAGCTGCAACACCTTTTCTTCCTCGTCTATCTTCAGTTCCTCCAGCCTTTCCCTGACGGCTTCTTTGGTGGAAAGGTCAAGTTCCAGCATTTCCTGTATCTGTTCCGGCGTGAGGTAGATGTTGTCCACTTCCTCCTTTTTCGGCACGAAATCCGAGTGACGGAAACCGTCGCACTTGGTCAGCTTGTCCTCAAAGGCCGCCTTTGCCACGGTACGGACATCCGTCATATAGGAATTGATGGCGTTGGGCATCAGTCCGCGCTCTTTCCAGTACCCCACGAGGCTGTTGCGTGTTTCCATGGTCATGTCGTCCAGTCCTATCTTGCGGTGCGTCTCCTTTTGGTAGTTGCGGATTTGGTTCAGGATGATGCGCAGCCCCTTGATGTATGCCGGGGTGACTTTGACCGTGCGGCCTTTCTTGGTGCGCCGTCCTGTTTCCAAATCCTCTATATAAGAGTTAAGGAAGTCTTCGAACAGCATCCTGCCCTTGGGCTTGACCTCCACTATCTGCATCATTCCGTTCAACACATCATGCTTCACGCTCTCAATGACGGACTTCGCCTTTTTCGGGTCGAAGTCCTCCGCTTCAAAAGCAGCCTTTATCCTTGCGAGGACTTGGGCGAACTGGCCGTACTTTATCCCGATACTTGACATAAGGGCGGATGAAGTGTACTGCAATGAACGGTATTTCTCCCATTCAAGCTGCCTGATAGTGAAGCCTGTCACGGTTTTCACGTTAGCCTTGCCTGTACGCACACGGGCATAGACCGAGCCGAAATCCTCCTTGCCTGCCTTTAACGATTTTATGAAGATGAAATCCATACGCGAAATGCTTTTTGGTTAGTGGTACAAAGGTACTAAATATATTCTGAAATATAGTACCAAATAGTACCAATGTTTTCTAAAACCGTGAAATTCTGTGCGTATTCAAACCAAATGAAAATATCTGCAAATATCTGATATACAGGAATAAATAATAAAATGAAGTTTCACAAAATATAATAATTGAATAGTGGGCAACCATCTACTGCCAGCAAATCCTGTTGGGGATGTTGACCATCTTCGGACCGATACAGTGGGCATTCAGTCTTCTGCCCAAATGGGAAGGTGCCTGGGCAAAGTGGCTCATACGTTATCTGACTGTACACTTCTACGGAGCTATGCTGTACTTCGGAAGTTTCTATTATCTTGTATCCTATTGATTATCAATCATGTAAATTTTACAAATTAGCTCGCGTAACAAATGTGCAACAAAAATCAGAAAAACTATTTCCCCCGTATTTAACACTATTGTAATCGAATGTTAAGAATCAGACTTGCAAGTATGAATGTTAAATCTTCATTTCCGTCAGATGTTTTTGGGTTGGCATTTGGACTGTCACATTAGCCACTGCAACCGACAAAAATATGCTTGTACACTCCAATATTCAAGGTTGTGGCAAAGTTAGCAAATTTCTGCTGTTATAAAAACCTGTATGCAAGGTTAAAAGTGAATGTTGCCAATGGAATTTTGCCGCTGTATGACTTGTACACTTGGTGCGGAAAACCGACATCTTTTGAGTTGGCATTTTAGCTGGATATTTGCAATATAAATCACTGTTATACAATTAGTTAAAGCAAAATTGAAGTATTGTTTTCATATCCTTTTCGCTTTAACTTTGCACTTGCCAACCTAAAGAAACACAAGCGAATGGCAACGATTAAGAACAACAATTAAACAGATAAAGACTATGTGTAAAACAGAACAGAACCCGAACGAAACCGCCTTACTCCGAAAGATGGTGGATGGGCTTAAACAGGAGGTTGAAAAGGTTAAGAGTGTGGTGTATGCCTCAAAGGAAGTGCTGAACTTGGAAGAAGCTGCAATGTTCCTCGGCATATCCAAAAGCTCGCTCTACAAAATGACCCATAACCAAGTCATCCCTTATTTCAAGCCGAACAACAAAATGGTTTATTTTGAGAAATCAGAGCTTCTGAAATGGCTGCGGCAGAACCCGGTCGCATCACAAACACAGGTTTCGGAGGAAGCACAGGCCATCATGCGTAAGCTCGCCCGTGCGGATTGATTATCCCTACATTCAATAATTCATTGATATGACAGACAACGAACCATTGCATATGTCTTTTGACAATCTGCCCCGTGCCGTGGCAGAACTCCACTCCAAAATCGACACGCTCACCGAAATGGTGGAGAAACTGATGTCGGCAAACGCAGCACAGCCTTTGCCGGAGATAATGACAGTGGAGGATGTATCGGCGATGCTGTGCAAATCCGTTTCCACCATCTATGCCATGACTTCCGAGCGTCGCATACCTTACCGTAAGCAGGGCAACAAGCTCTACTTCATGCGCACGGAGATTAAATCATGGCTCAATGATTCCGTAGTGCCAAAGGATGCGCCCAAACGAAAAAGCGGGCATGAGGCCAAAAATTGGAACAGCTCTCCTTACGAGCCTACTCCCGAAAACGAAGTTGGACAATCCGATGCAGTAAGTGGAACAGATGACTTACAGGCAAGCACATCCATATCTGGCAATGGCATCGAATCGGAACAACAAAATCCACCTTACATCATCGAAAAAAGGACGCACTCAAGGAGCGGTGCGGAGATTTTCGCCGTGCGTTTCTCCAATGAATATGAAGCAGCCGGAGAACGGAAATTTAACCCAAGAGCACGGGAGTTCAACGGCTACTGGAGCGACTACGGGAACGGCGGATATGTGTTCAACACATCAGCAGATGCAGAGAACTTTGCCAATGCGATAACAGGGAAAAAAGAAACCGAGCAACCCCCAACCTATAATGCAGGGGAACAATGTCGTGACCATAATTCATCATGGCAACCAACGCAAACGGGCATACTTTAGACTGTAATACCTCTTATACAAAGGTGGGAAATAGGGGATGGAATGAAGTATTTATAGAGGCGTTTTTTAGGGCTGGCAAGTTAATGTTTTCGTCCACGAAAACCACGCCACCAGCGGCGACCCGACCATGCGGATAACGGCAAGACCGGATTGCAGCCCTAAAAACGCC
>ERZ1664506.68-NODE-68-length-9992-cov-7.536279_pt1 | contig 9992 bp, 8 predicted proteins | sample MGYA00575341_ERZ1664506 | MGnify/ENA primary metagenome ERZ1664506 (study PRJEB40874, sample SAMEA4040754) | Gallus gallus | biome: gut; material: content | place: India | collected 2016-01-01 | study: EMG produced TPA metagenomics assembly of PRJEB14491 data set... | reverse complement strand
CAATTTGAGTATGGACAACAGTCTTCTCATCGCTTTAATAACGGCGCAAAAGGAAGAATATTTTATCTTTCAGGATAATAAAGGGCAATACGCCGCCGGCCTCAACGGCTGAAGTCTACCGTTATTTTGCCTACGTATATGCCGTGCTTGCCGTTCTGGTCGTTGGGTATTTCACGCCCGTCAAGGTTTTCCACGTACTCCAACGCGTTGAAATACGAATGCGAATGGCCTCCAAGCACTATGTCGATGTTACGCGTCTGCCGCATAAGTTCGGTGTCGTCAATGCCGATTATGTCCCAGCCGAGATGCGAGAGACAGACTACGATGTCACACTTTTCCCGCTCCTTCAGCAGCTTCGCCACGTCGTTGGCGGCCTTCACGGGGTCGTTGTACTTCACTCCGGCGCATGTCTTGGCCATGACCAGCCCGTCAAGTTGCGGCGAAAGGCCGAACACTCCAATCCTCAATCCGCCGCGTTTGAGCACCACATACGGCTTTACAACGCCTTCGAGAGCCGTCCCGGTGAAGTCGTAGTTGGCGCAGACGATGGGGAAATCGGCCTTCTTGAACAGCCTTGCCATGTTCTCCACGCCGAAGTCGAACTCGTGGTTGCCGATTGTTGCAGCGTCGTAACGCATCAAGTTCATCAGCCCCACCTCGACGTCTCCTTTATATAAGGTATAATAAGGCGAGCCTTGGGAGAAGTCGCCGCTGTCAAAAAGCAGCATATCTGGATGCTTGCTGCGCTCCCGGCGCACCATCTCCGCACGCCTGATGAAGCCTCCGCGGCCTGCAAGCATTGTGTCGGCAAGGTGCGGATTGAGCGGAAATATGCAACTATGGGTGTCGTTAGTATGAAGTATCACAAGCCGCTTACCTTTTGCCTGCACTCCGACAAGCAGCGTAACGGCCAACATTATGGTTAAGAAAAAACGCTTCATCTGCCTTCTATTGTTATTCGTCCTTCAATCTTCGAGCTTACGCTTTCGCCCTGCTTCATCTTCTCTTTCATGTATTTCATAATGATGAAGCGCACGTTGTTGTCCTTACTTGACGGCGAATTGACATCCGTCGAACTCTTAAACGCCTCCATCTTGTCGTTGCCCTGGGCCACATAGTCAAGCGTTGCGATGCGGTACTTGGCATCTGCCACGATACGTTTACCGTCGAGCAAGGCCGACTTAAGCCGTCCGTCGGCCGTTATTACCAGCTCAACGCCGTGGCTGACGGCCTCTCCTCCAACCGAAGCAATCTGTCCGAACAGCTCCAAGACTTTGTCTCCTGTCAACGTTACAAAGCAGATTTTGTTCTCAAAGGGCGCCACATCAAGCACGTCTCCGTAAGTAACCTCGCCCTTGGCAATGGCCGAACGTATGCCGCCGACGTTGTAAACGGCAAAGTCGGGACGCTCGCCGTAATCCTTTCCGCACCATACGAGGATGTCGGCAAGCAGGTTTGTCAGGTTGCTTTCCGGCCTTTCGGCATACAGATATTCAGCCGCCACGCCGACAACGGGGCTCATTATGCTGTCCACCTGACGCTTATAAGGAGCTATGAAGTCGGCGACGGCCTTGTCTGAAGCCGTATCGTAAGTGCTGTCTACAAGTATTCGGGAACGTTCGAAGCCCGTAATCCGATAACCGGAAGAGCACGACGCACACACCAATGCCGACAATACAAATACGCTGAAAATGAGTTTTTTACGCATACAAATCATCTAAAAAGCCGTGCAAAGTTAGCCAAAAACGCAAATAAGGCAAAGAAATAAGTAAAAAAATAAGATTAAGCTTTGCCGACAAGAGGAAAAAGCGTACCTTTGCACCGCTTTCCGCGTAATCGCTGACAGGAAGAAGTGTTGCCTCGTTATGTTGCGTCGGAACGATGAAACAAATTTAATTATCAAACAACAATGGATTTAATTAAAGTTGCTGAAGAAGCATTTGCAAGCGGCAAGAAGTTCCCCGAGTTCAAATCTGGTGACACAATCACCGTCGCTTACAAAATCATCGAGGGTTCAAAGGAGCGTATCCAGCTCTACCGTGGTGTCGTAATAAAGATTAGCGGCCAAGGAGACAAAAAGCGCTTCACCGTCCGTAAGATGTCTGGAACAGTCGGAGTAGAGCGTATCTTCCCGATGGATTCACCCAACATCGACAGCATCGAGGTAAACAAGCACGGTAAGGTACGCCGCGCCAAGTTGTATTACCTCCGCAAACTTACAGGTAAGAAGGCCCGTATCGCAGAGAAAAAGGTCATCACAAAGAAAGAGGACTAAGCCCTATTTGCAACAAAACAAGACGGGCCGGGATGCTGTTTGCATCCCAGCCCGGCTTGTTTTGTATATTGTATTCATTCCTTTTCCACCGGCACAACAGCTCCGTCATCGCTTATCCTGAGCCCTCCGCCGTTGACATCGGTGTCTGTCAGCATCCTGATTTGCCGCACAACGACGCCCGTCGTGTCGCGCCTCGGACCGAGCCCCTTGCGTTGTATGAACGGGTGTATGCGCCCGTCAAGAAACCGGCCGCGCCTGTCAGTCCTGACGACGATGACCGGCGCATAGCCCGAAAGCCCCATGATGCTGATGGCATAAGGCGTACAGAAGTTGCCAAGGCTGTACGCAATGAACCTGTCTTTGTACATCTCTACGCAGCGCACCACATGGGGGCCGTGGCCGTAGACTATGTCCGCGCCGTTGTCTATGCAGAAACGGGCGAACCGGCGGAGCGAACCGCGGTCCTCGCCCAAGAACCGTTCCGTGCTGTCGGGCAGATGGCTGAAGGCCTTTCCCTCGCCTCCGCCGTGGAAAGATACCACCACGATGTCGGCCATGGCACGCAGGCTGTCAAGCACTTCACGCACCGTGGCAAGCTCCTGATGGCGCATGGTATAGCCGTTGTGACCGAAAGCGCACAGGCCAAACCTCACCCCGCCGCGCTCGAGCACGGCGGACGCAGTCCTGCACCTTATCCCTGAATACTTTATCCCGAGCCTGTCAAGCGCCCTTTCGGTTGAAAGCACGCCACGCAAGCCGAAATCATACGTATGGTTGTTTGCCATACTGAGGTAATCGTAGCCTGCTTCCTTGAGGCGTGCGGCGAACTCCGGCGGCGTGCGGAACAAGTAAGTGTGCTCCGTCTCGCGTTTTCTCGGCGGCACACTGTCACAAAACGTGCCCTCAAGATTGCCTAAGGCAAGGTCGGCCGAGGCCAAAATGTCCTTCACGTCACGGAAAAGCGCCCTGCCATTGTCGGGAGGCAGCATAGTGTCTGGATATGTAGTGCCCAGCATTATGTCGCCGGTCAGGGCCACGGTAAACGCCTCTACGGGGCGTTCGACCGCCTGCACGGTGTCTGTACGGACTGTGTCAGGCATACCGGCAACGGCTTTCCTGTCAGAACCACCGGCTCCGCAGGCCGTAAGAATGAGGATTGCTACAATAAATAAAGTTACTGGAAGCGGACGCATGGCAACATTTATTCTAATTAAGAATTAAGAGTTAAGAATTAAGAAAATTAGCAACAGAAACATATTTTCTTAATTCTTAACTCTTAACTTTTAATTTAATTGTCATTGCATCACGCGGCGCGCACCTACATAGCGGCGCGAGTAATACCTCTCTTTGGAGTTACTAACCTTTACGCCCTTGATGCTTGCGTGTATGAAATTGAAACTTCCGTCCACATGGTCAACGTCAACCACTATGCCCACATGGCCGATAGGGCCGCGCGAGTTGGAGCCGGTGAAGAACACAAGGTCGCCCGTGCGCAGCTCGTCCTTGTCTACCGCCTCGCCCTGCGTGTACTGCGAGCGCGACGAACGGTTAAGCTCTATGCCCATGTTCCTGAACACATAGCTTGTAAAGCCTGAGCAGTCAAACGCGTTCGGGCCGGAGTGGCCGCGGCGGTAACGTGCGCCGAGATGCGAAAAAGCCTCGTTGAGCATGTCGTCAATCTGCGAATATTCAAAGTCTTCGCCGTATGCCTCGTTGTCATACAGGAAGTCAAAGTTGTCTATTTCCTCGTACTGTTCTTCTCCGTTGTCGGTCTTGTCGTTATCGGCCGCCGCCGGAATCCCGGCTGTGAACAGCATCATCGCAACGGCAAATATCTTGAGGTGTCTCATGTTTGATGGTTTCTGTAAAATAGTATGAAAGGGGTCAAGTTGATTTCCGACTGCGAAGATAGCGAAAATATGCCGCAAATCAAAGCCTGTTTACATCTTTTGGGAAGAGCAAAAAGCGTGCCATCGCGAGCTTTCAGACATGGAACTTACTGGGATATAGCATTTTACGGCAAAAAGTCTGAAAAAAGACTTCAAGTCAAGTCTTTTACATCTTTTAAGAAACAAGTCTTTCATTATTTAACGGCCTGCCGCCACATTACATGTGAAATGCGGCCGCGTCCAACACACCCGAACTGCGGATGAACCGTAAAAGGTGGCCTTTCGCCTTGCAAAAGGCCATGAATTGCACGCTAAAAGGCCGTCTTTTGCAACGCGAAAGACGGCATATTGGAAACGCACTGATTGCCAGCGGGTTACAGACGCGCCAAAAGGCTACGCGCAAGCAGCCCTGAATGATGCATAAGACAGGCGCGGCCGGCATCACTGCCAACCGCGCCACAATATAAAAGAATTGATATAAAACTGTTTCTTATGTCGTCATCTGCCTACTACGACCTTCCTTACCGTGCCGTCGCTCATGCGCACTATGTTGACGCCAGGCTGCGGACGGTCGAGCTTCTTGCCGTCAACGGTGAAGCGCGCCACCTCGGTTGCGCCGCCGTTGCCTGCCTCGACGCCGCCTATCCCCGTGGATGCGCCGACGCTGACCGCTATCGGCAGTTCTGTAACCACGCCGTTCGACTCCGCCGCGAGCGTAACCGTTGTCGTGCCTTCGGCCACCGGTGCTATTGTCAGCGTCGTGCCTTCGAGCCTTGCGTCGGCCACCGACGGGTCGCCTCCCCCGGCAAGTGAAAGTGTTATGTTGTAAGCTATGTTGTCACGGTCGGCCACCTTGCCTGCAAGGTCTACGGTGTAAGGCTGTCCGTTCTCTTCCAACCCTACCTTGTTTTCCACTCCTACAAACTCGGGAGCATACTTGTCCGGGAATATGGGCAACGTCGGGAACCAGTAGTATTCGTCCAACGTCACCGTCTTTTCAAGCTCGCCCGTCGCGCCGTTTACAAGATGAATCCAGTTGTGTTCATAATTAGCACCGTAGCCGGACTGTGTCGTAAGGACTACAAGCTGCCCCGTGCGGTCGTCATAACGCGCCACTCCATACGCCTGCTGCGTCTTTGCATCGTCGGCCGCAGGCAGCCCCTCGATGGTGAAAAACGGCTTCAGAGTGCTTATGTCAGAGCCTATCTCGTAACGGTAAAACTCGTTGCCGCCTATCCATGAGCCGCCCTGGTTCCAGTAGAGCACGTTAGCCGTGCGGCTCGCGCAGAAAGCCGTCGGCTTCCACGCGCCCCACTGGCACATAACCTTAACCCCTTCGGGCAGCGTCAGCATCTCTTCCGTCTCCAGCGTGGCAGGGTCTACACATGTCAGCTCACCGCTCGAGGCTATCCACACGCTGCCGTCGGCGGTCTGGGCTATGCCCTGCACGTCGGTGCAGGCTATCGTCCCGGCCACCATGTCGGTCTCCGTGTCGATGGCGTGGACGCCCACTCCTTTTTCAATCACGAACACGTAGCCGCCCGCCTTGAGCATGTCGCCCACGTTGACACGGTACGCCCCTTCCTCGCCTATGCCCTGAACGACATCGCCTATTTCCATATTGTCAACGTCGAAGGTCACCACGCCGGCGGTAGTCCCTATGTACACCTTGTGCGGATTGGCGCCTGCTATTGAGCGTCCGTCGCCTCCGCCAATCTCGTTGAAGCTTGCGACAACCTTCAATGTCTTCGCGTCCATCACTACGAGGGCTCCGCCTGTTCCGCCCGCTTGCTTCGACATGACGTACAGCCTGCCGCCATACACCATGCCCGAGCACGACGTATTGCCGAAGCTGAACCCCGCGTTTTCGCGTTCCTGCACGTTGTACGTCATCCCGCCGTCGGCCGCCAGGAAGTTAATACTACCTCCGTCGTGGCCGAACCAGCCCTCGTTCAGTATGAATGTACCGTCCTCATAGCCGCCGTAAGGCGTTGTGCCGCCGCTTGTCTGTGCCGGTGCAGCCGTCACGTTTGCCGCCAGAATACCGACAATACTTGCCAAAGTAAAAAATCTTTTCATAAAAACTTGATTTGGTTTATTGCTCATTTAACAGATGTAAGTCGGTAATTCCCACCACCTCCGTGGATGTCTCGCCTACCCATCCGCACTGCTGGTTGACGCCGGTGTATATCTTGATGAAGTCAACTCCGGGCAAATCGACGTGGTTGCCGTCATCGTCCACAGCCCAGCTGATGTCGAAATTCGACCCGTCTTCGGTGTTAAGGCGGTTGTCTGCATAGCCCCAGTCATACGCGTAGAGCACCCAATACGTGCCCGTTCCGCTCTCATCGACGGCGTTCGGGGGAAGAAGCGTGCCGCCGAAAGCCAGCTCGCCGCCCTCAATCCACTGCGGCCAATAGTCCTGCGAGTGGTATTCGTTGCGCTCAATGTAGCCTGCGCCGCCCTTGTTGTCCGTCCAAGGGATGTCGGCCAAGGCCTTTCCTGCTTGCCTTTTGTATGTGATTTCATAACCTTTCATGGTCTCCTGCTTGCCGTGTTCGCTCCCGGCAAGCTCGTACCATTCGTCATCGTCGGGCTGTCCGTTCCTGTTACGGTCGTAAGCCACCATCACTATGCCTGGCTCGCAGCTTCCGCCGGGGCGCGAAGTGCCGCCAGCCGGAGTTCCGCCGTTGTAAAAGGCGTTGCCCAAGACCTTGAAGTCGGCCTCGCCCGGCACGTTTTCTATGGTATGGTCGAAGCCGCACACAACGTAGCCTCCATACCCACCAAGCGTTATCACGCCGCGTGCGTCATTGCCGATGGCGGCCAACGCCTTGGCGTTCATGTCCTCCTGGGTGTCGCCCTCGGCGTATTCGGGCATCTCGTTGACAAACTGTCCCGGCGCGGGACGGTATTCCAACACCTTCGTAACATAAGGACTGCGCCCCTTGGCAGGGCCTCCTTCTTCGCCGTTTCCTCCATCGTCGTCGCTGCACGCGCCCAAAGCGAGCGATGCAACGGCCAACAACGGATAGATAAAAAACTTTTTCTTGCTCATCTTAATATGTTGTTTTTATTGATTGCCAATATCATTTCACCTTTCAGTTGACTAAAACCGTAAGCAAAGGCAACGCCTTTTGTTACACTTGCAAGGCATATCCGTCCTGCCAGCACGACACTGTAAGCATTTCCGTATGCGTTTCTTTCAATTCCGAAAGGCGGCCTTTTGCAATGCGAAAGGTGGCCTTTTGCCGTGCGAAAGACGGTCTTTCACAACGCGGTTTGCCATGTTTTGCAACTTTCTTAACACTTAATCATTCATCATTCGCCTTTCTTCAAGAATGCGAAGTGAGCCGGAACGTCGCCCGTCGTCACGCTCCACTTCTTGCGTCCGTCGGGCGTAAAGCAGTAAAGAGTGCCGCGGACGACGTAGCTCTTGGCGTCGGTCACGTAGATTTCCTTTGTCTCCGGGTTGACGGCAAGGCCGTAGGGCATCTGTATTTCCTTGTCCGTGCCGTCGGTGATGAAGCTGCGCGAGACCACGGTACGCGTCTCCGTGTCTATCTTCGCATAAGAAACGTCCCAACCGTTTCCGCCTGTATAGCTGTACTCCGAACCTAAAATGTACAGCTCGTCGCCGTCGATGCACATCTCGCTGACGGCTATGCCGAGCCTGCCGGCCACCTCGTCGGTGCGCGTGTCGATGACGAAAAGGTCGGATTTCGTATCGTAATAATCGCCGCGCGACGACACCCAGAGCTGCCCGTAGCTGTCGGACACGATGCGGTGGAGGTTGGGCGCAACGTCGATTTTCTTCGTTTCGGTAAACGTCGCGAGGTCGATTACCGACACGGTGCGGTCATAATCGGGCACGCGGTAGCCCCCGGAGTTTGCCACATAGAGCTTTCCGCCTACCACGGCCATCTCCTCCGGCTGGTAACCTACGGTACACTCGGCCACCACTTCGAGCGTAGCCGTGTCAACCTTTGCCACATATCTGAGCCTCGCATTGGGGTCTACCTGCACCGGTCCGGCATAAGACGACACGTAGGCGTAGCCCTCATGGAACACGATGTACCGGCAGTTAGGTATTTTTATTTCGCCGATGTGGCGCGCGTCGGCCTTCGACATCACCTCGACGAAGTTGGAACAGTTGATTACGGCATACAGTTTCGAACCGTAGGTCTGTATGTCGTTGCCCACGTCTCCAAGCTCGAGAACTACGTCGGGGTTGGTTTCGGCGTAGATGTTGCTGCGGTAATAGCCTGTGGTTGCGTCGAAAAAGTCGAGCGTACACTTGTTGCTGCCCATGTTGCCCTCGTTCAACAGGTAGAAACCTGTTACCGAGCGGGGCTGCGCCGGAGCGGCAACCTGCGTCCAGGTGGACGGCACAAGCACCTCGTCGTCGCCCCGGCAAGAGGCCAGGAGCACTGCGGCGAGGATGAGGAAAAGATGTTTCTGTTTCATTACTATACGCATTATATTTCAAGTTTAATGATTACCTTATAGTTGGTTCCCGGCATGGGATAGCACTTTACGACCTCAAACTGCTGGTTGAACACGTTGTTCACCTCGGCGGCAAGGCGTGTTTTCACCCCTCCGATGCGGAAGTTGTACGACAGGGCGATGTCGCTCGTGTACCACTCCGGCACATGGTTTTGCGGTATGTTCTCGGTGGCGTCGTAGCGTTCGCCGGTGTATATGAAGCTGTAGTCAAGCCCGAAGCCGCGCCACGAAGCGTTGACTATGGCCGAACCGCTGTGCCACGGGATGTAAGGTATCTGGTCTCCGTAGTACGTGTTGGCGCGGCTCGTCACGTCTTCGGCCCGCTCGTAGGTGTAGCTTAGCCGCGCATCGAGGTGCAGTCCGCAGGGAAACGCCCACGAGGCTTGCGCCGAAACGTCGAGGCCGAGAATGTCAACGAGGCCGAGGTTGACCATCGTCCAGCGGAACTGGTTTGACGTAGGGACGGCTATTATTTTGTCTTTCACCTTATTATAATATGCGTCCGCCTGCACCTCAACGCGCTTGAGCCACGAGCGGCGGGGCGCGGCGGCGTAGGGGAAGCCGATGTCGTACTGCGTGGTGTACTCCGGGCAGAGCTTCACATTGCCGATGAAGGTATAGTAAAGGTCGTTGAGCGTGGGCATACGGAATATGCTTTTATAGAACCCACGCAGGCTGAAGTCTATGCGGCGGAAGGGCTTGTACGACACGACGAGGGTCGGGGTAAGCTCCGCCTTGCCGTCCATCCTGGCGGTGTCTACGGCCACACGGTCGGCCACGAACGTGCCGAGCACGCCGGCCTGCGCCTTGAACCGGCGGTATTCGGCGGCAACGGCGGCTGCAACGAGCACCGTATGGCGCACGGGATAAGCAAAGTTGTAGAGGTCGGCCGAGAGCTTGTTCCACTGGTAATCGGCCGAGAGGGACGCACTCCAGTTGCTGCTGAAGCGGTAGAGGTTGGCAAGAGAAAGGTAGGCTTCTTGCTGGCGGTAGCGGTTGTCCACGTACATGGCGCTCTCGTCGAGGGCCGGGTCGGAGAGATAATGCAGGTAGTCGTAGGCGTACTTGCCGTTGAGCATGAGGCTGTAGCGGCCTGTCATGCGTTTGCGCAGCGACGCCTGGACGAACGCGTTGGTGTCCCACTGGCGGTCCTCATGCTCCAAGCGGCCGCGCACCACAGCCCCGGGCAGGCCCCGCCCGTAACGGTAGACGTAAGCCCTGGCGCGCCACGAACCGCCATTTAGCCGTCCGAAGAGGGCCGCCCTGGCCCGACACGCACCCACGGTCCCCTTGGGCGCCCCCGCCCGGGGGTCCGAACCGCC
>ERZ1664506.61-NODE-61-length-10380-cov-6.591283_pt1 | contig 10380 bp, 9 predicted proteins | sample MGYA00575341_ERZ1664506 | MGnify/ENA primary metagenome ERZ1664506 (study PRJEB40874, sample SAMEA4040754) | Gallus gallus | biome: gut; material: content | place: India | collected 2016-01-01 | study: EMG produced TPA metagenomics assembly of PRJEB14491 data set... | reverse complement strand
GGATTTTTCATTGTTCATTATTCATTTTTCATTTAAATGGCACTGGATTTTTCATTGTTCATTATTCATTTTTCATTTAAACAGCAGTGTATTTTTCACTTTTCATTTTTCATTTTTCATTTAATAAATTGTATCTTTGCAAAAGACAAACACGACAGACATGAAACAATACCCAATAGGCATACAGAACTTCGAGAGCCTGATAAAGGACGGCTACTATTACGTTGACAAGACGCGGATGGTATACAAACTCATCACGGAGGGCAGGTATTACTTCCTAAGCCGCCCGCGCCGCTTCGGCAAGAGTCTGCTAATCAGCACCATACAGGCGTTCTTCGAGGGCAAGCGCGACTTGTTCGAGGGGCTTGCCATCGACCGGCTGGCCGATGACTGGACGCCCCACCCCATACTGCACATCGACCTCAACACGCAGAAATACGACCGCCCGGAAAGCCTGGAAAACCTGCTCAACGGACAGCTTGCCGAATGGGAAAAGCTGTACGGCAGCAACCCGGCCGAAATAGGGCTTGCAATGCGCTTCGACGGCATCATCAAGCGCGCCCACGAGAAGACCGGACAGAGGGTCGTGATACTCGTTGACGAGTACGACAAGCCCATGCTGCAGGCCATCGGCAACGAGGAGCTGCAACACGCCTACCGCGAGACGCTGAAGCCCTTTTACGGCGCGCTGAAAAGCCGCGACGGCGACATACGCTTCGCCATGCTCACGGGCGTGACGAAATTCGGCAAGGTGAGCGTATTCAGCGACCTGAACAACCTCAACGACATATCGATGTGGGACAGGTTTTACGACATCTGCGGCATAAGCGAGGCAGAGCTTGAGGCGCAGTTCAAGGAAGACATCGAGGCGTTGGCCGGGGCCAACGACATGGACTACGCAGACTGCCTGAAAGAGCTTGCGCGCATGTACGACGGCTACCACTTCGAGGAGAACGCACCGGGAGTGTACAACCCGTTCAGCCTGCTAAACACGTTCGCAAAAAAGAAGTTCGGCTTCTACTGGTTCGAGACAGGCACGCCGACCTATCTCGTAAAGCTCCTTCAGATGCACAACTACGACCTCGAACAGATGTCGCACGACGTAACGTCGGAAGATGTGCTCAACAGCATCGACGCGGCGTCAACCGACCCCATACCAGTAATATACCAGAGTGGCTACCTCACCATAAAGGACTACGACCGCGAGTTCATGTTTTACACGCTCGGGTTCCCCAACTACGAGGTGGAGCGCGGCTTCATCAGCTATCTCATGCCGTTCTACACGAACGTGAAACAGGGCCAGACGGCATTCGAAATCAAACGGTTCACGATGGACGTGGAGCGCGGCGACTACGACGCCTTCCTCTCGCGCCTGCGCACTTTCTACGCCGACATACCCTACGAGATGCAGCGCGACTTGGAGGTGCACTACCAGAACGTGCTCTTCATCGTGTTCCGCCTCACGGGCTTCCACGTAGCCGTTGAATACCACACAAGCAACGGCCGCGTAGACCTCGTGCTCAAGGCTCGCCAGTACATATACGTAATGGAGTTCAAGTTCGACGGGACGGCCGAGGAAGCCATCCGCCAAATCAATGAGAAGGGCTACGCCGCGCCCTTCAAGGCCGACGGACGGCGCATAATAAAGCTCGGAATAAACTTCAGCCGCGAGACGAAGACAATAGACAAGTGGATAGTCGAGGAAGAAGGCTGACAAGAACAAGATTGCAATCGGCGGCATATTGCAGTGCAATATGCCGCATTTAATACAACAAGCGGTGACCTTTAGCAATGCAAAAGGCCACCGCTTTGTTTTTAATTGGAAATCAATATCTTACACGCTTGCATCCGACAAATTACAAGTCTTCACCATTAGCCTTGTTGTATCCATTTTCGTAAAACATCATAATAACATATTTACCATAACTTGATGGAGCTTTACTTACCACAAACCACACTAATCGATTTACAGCACTTGGATCTATGTCACCTGCTGAAGATTTCTGTGCAAAAACAGCTTCATAACGTTTGTCATTAACAGTTATTTCGTAATCAATATCCTCATCTTCGGATATTGTTTGGTCATCCTTAAAATTTATGTACCTTGGATTTTCCTCAAATTGACGGCACAAGTTATTGAAATTTATCTTAATTTGAGTTTTGTCGCATCCATTTTTATCTATCACGCCTATCCGTCACACTTTTCTGTTGTTTGTCTGCACGTTTACATAGACATTCTTTCCGTTGAACTCCCCTTCAAGCATGTCAGTACCAGGTACGCTTGTAAATCCCTTTGCCTTGAGCTTGCTTATCATCTCTGACCTTGTACCATCAATGGGTATTCCGAGAAAACGCGTCACATCAGGTGCACCCTGTCCATACGACATTGCACATGCAAAAACCAAAAACAAAACCGATAAAAACCTTTTCATAGTAATACTCTCCTGCCCCACCAGCCCCTGCAAGGCACTTTAATATACGTTGAAGCGTGAGACTGCAATGCCAACACTTTGAATTGAAGGTCCTGAGAAAACCCTTAGCACGAAGATGGTGACAGCAGCCCACGCCAAGCGTGAGAACCATCATGCCAATCTCTTGTGCTAAATGAAAGTTTCTCAGGTTTTCAATTCACAAGACAAGCATAACGCTTCTTAATTCCCAAAAATGTCGCAATGCGGCAAAGCGCATATACACCGCAAAAATAAACATTTTCTGACGAAACGCAGGATATTTGCCGCTGAAAACATTGAAAATGTGCCGGATATTGCCTAATTTTGCCCGGACAACAATAAAAAGACGAACTACAATGGATATGGACAGCAATTTTGACTGGGCGGAGGGCATGGCGTGCTCCGTGACCGTAGCCGACAAGGACTGCGTGATAACATACATGAACCGCAGGGCGAGGGAGCAGTACAAGAAGCACGGCAACCTCGTGGGCAAGAACCTGCTGGACTGCCACAACGAGCGCTCGCGCGGGATAATACGCCGCATTCTCGAGACGGGCGGCACCAACTCGTACACGATTGAGAAGAATGGCGTGCGCAAGATGATTTACCAGACGGCCTGCACCGGCGCCGACGGGCAGGTGGAGGGCATCGTAGAGATTTCGATGGTGATACCCGGCGAGCTGCCTCACTACGTGCGGAATTAAGAGTGAAAGGGTTGAGAATTAAGAAAAAATAAGCCATGCAGGCAGGCACGGAAGGTGTTTTTTCTCAATTCTTAATCCTTAACTCTTGATTTTTTCCGTACCTTTGCACGCGTAGAATGTAAACGTTTATATCGATATGTCATTAAAATGTGGTATAGTGGGGTTGCCCAACGTGGGCAAGTCCACCCTTTTCAACTGCCTGTCGAGCGCCAAGGCGCAGGCGGCCAACTTCCCTTTCTGCACCATAGAGCCCAACGTGGGCATGATAACCGTGCCCGACGAGAGGCTCACGCGGCTGGCCGAGATAGTGCATCCGGGACGCATCGTGCCGGCAACGTGCGAGATTGTGGACATCGCCGGACTGGTTAAGGGCGCGTCGAAGGGCGAGGGCCTGGGCAACAAGTTCCTCGGAAACATACGCGAGACGGACGCAATAATACACGTGCTGCGCTGCTTCGACGACGACAACATCACCCACGTGGACGGCACCATAGACCCCGTGCGCGACAAGGAAATCATCGACACCGAGCTGCAACTGAAGGACTTGGAGACTATAGAGAGCCGACTGGCCAAGCAGCAGAAGGTGGCCGCCACGGGCAACAAGGACGCGAAGGTGGAAGTCGCGGTGCTGGAGGCGTACAAGCAGGTGCTTGAGCAGGGCAAGAACGCCCGCGTGGTGGAGTTCGAGAGCAAGGAGGAGCAGGAGGCTGCACGCAACCTCTTCCTGCTTACGGCCAAGCCCGTGCTCTACGTGTGCAACGTTGACGAGGCGTCAGCCAAGACCGGCAACGAGTACAGCCGCCGCATAGAGGAGATAGCAAAGGAAGAAGGCGCGGAGGCGATGGTAATAGCCGCCAAGACGGAGGAGGACATAGCGAGCCTCGAGACATACGAAGACAAGCAGCTGTTTCTCGACGAGCTAGGGCTGGAGGAGAGCGGCGTTAACCGCCTTATCAAGAAAGCTTACGCCCTACTCAACTTAGAGACGTTTATCACCGCAGGCGAGATGGAGGTGAAGGCGTGGACGTACAAGAAGGGCTGGAAGGCTCCGCAGTGCGCCGGAGTAATACACACCGACTTTGAAAAGGGCTTCATCCGCGCCGAAGTAATAAAGTATAACGACTACATAAAGTACGGCTCGGAGGCCGCTGTGCGCGAGGCCGGCAAACTGGGCATCGAGGGCAAGGACTACGTTGTGCAGGACGGCGACATCATGCACTTCAGGTTTAATGTCTGACTGGGTTGGCTGGGAGAACTGGGAGAACTGGAATGGCTGGGACTGGCTCCACAAAATTCCCAGCTCTCTCAGCACTCCCAGAAATCACAGCTCTCCCAGCTCTCTTAAAAACAATTACCAATGATTACTCAATTCCTACTCTACATCCACTGGAACCCCGACCTCGTGGCCCTCCACCTCGGAGGCTTCAGCCTGCGCTGGTACTCGCTGTGCTGGCTGCTGGGGCTGCTGGCGGCATTCCTCATAGTGAAGCGGCTGTACAAGGAGCAGAAAATCAAGCCCGAACTGTTTGACCCGCTCTTCATCTACTGCTTCATCGGCATACTCATAGGCTCGCGCCTGGGCCACTGCCTGTTCTACGAGCCGGGCTATTTCCTCTCCTCATGGCGGCACATGGTGGAGATGGTGCTGCCCATACGCTTCCTGGCCGACGGCTCATGGCGCTTCACGGGCTACGAGGGGCTGGCCAGCCACGGCGGCACCATCGGACTGATGATAGCCCTCTGGCTATACGTGCGCCGCACTAAGGTCAACCTCTGGCGAGTGCTCGACAACGTGGCCATAGCCACCCCGGTGACGGCCTGCCTCATACGCCTGGGCAACCTGATGAACTCTGAAATCATAGGCAAGGCAACCGACGTGCCCTGGGCGTTCATCTTCGAGCGCGTAGACTTCACTCCGCGCCACCCCGGGCAGCTCTACGAGGCCTTGGCCTACGCCCTGTTCTTCTTCATCGGCTGGTATCTGTACCGTAAAAAGCCCGAGCGCGTGGGCACGGGCTTCTTCTTCGGCCTCTGCATCACGCTCATCTTCACCGCCCGCTTCTTCATCGAGTTCACCAAGGACATACAGGAAGCCTTTGAAGCCTCGATGCTCTTGAACATGGGCCAGCTGCTAAGCCTGCCCTTCATCGCGCTGGGCTTGGTCTGCATGTTCAACAATAAGCTGATGAAACGCCTCGGGGCGGAGAAGTAAAGGTAAAACGGTAAAAAAGTAAAAAGGTAAAACCATGCTTGATACAAGTAAATCAGATTACTTGGCATGGTTTTACCTTTTTACTTTTTTACCGTTTTACCTTTACAAAATCAGCTCCATGTCAACCACGTCGAGCCAGCGGCCGTGCTTATAGCCCACGGCGCGGAAGAGCGACGCCTGCTCGAAACCGAGGCGGCGGTGGAAGTCTATGCTGGCTCTGTTCTCACCCGTGATGCAGGCGATGAGCGCCTTAAAGCCGAGGCGGCGGCAGTCGGCTATGAGCAGGCGCATAAGCTCCGTGCCAGTGCCTCGCCGCTTCGCGTCGGGGTGAAGGTAAATGGTTGTCTCGAGAGTGGCGGCGTAGGCGGCGCGCTCCTTCCACAAATGGGCGTAGCAGTAGCCCACTACCCTGCCCTCGTCTACGGCCACGTAATACGGGAAGCGCGTCGATATGTCCTCCACGCGGCGGCGCATCTGCTCCACGGTAAGCGGCTCCGTCTCGAAGCTCTCCACGCCGTTGAGGATGTACCAGTTGTACAGCTCCGTGATTTGCGGTATGTCCTCTGTCGATACTTTGCGGTAAAACATATATTTCTTGAATGAACAATGAATAATGAATAATGAATAATTTAAAAATGAAAAATGAACAATTGGGACAATGGCGTATGCCAGATTATTCATTATTCATTATTCATTATTCATTATTCATTATTCATTGTTCATTGTTCATTGTTCATTGTTAAATTATTTCCCTGTTACTATCTTCTTGATGTCGTTGAGCTTGTTGAGCGCCTCTACGGGAGTAAGGTTGTTGATGTCGAGACCTAGTATTTCGTCGCGCACCTGGCAGAGCACGGGGTCGTCAAGCTGGAAGAAGCTTAGCTGCATCCCGTCGCGGCCGGCGTTGATTTTCTCGGCCGACGGCTTGCCCACCGTGCCCACCTGTGCGTTGTCGGCCTCGAGCTGTTTCAGTATGGCCTCGGCGCGGCGCACGATGCTCTTGGGCATTCCGGCGATTTGCGCCACGTGTATACCGAAGGAGTGCTCCGAGCCGCCGCGCTCCAGTTTGCGCAGGAATATTACCTTGCCGCCCACCTCGCGCACGCTGACATTGTAGTTCTTTATGCGTGTAAAGTTCTTCTCCATCTCGTTGAGCTCGTGGTAATGCGTGGCGAAGAGCGTGCGCGCGGCGGCCTTGGGGTGCTCGTGCAGGTACTCGACGATGGCCCAGGCGATGCTTATTCCGTCGTAGGTCGACGTGCCGCGGCCAAGCTCGTCGAAAAGTACAAGCGAGCGCGGCGTGGCGTTGTTGAGTATGTTGGCGGCCTCGGTCATCTCAACCATGAACGTAGATTCGCCGAGCGATATGTTGTCAGACGCTCCGACACGTGTGAAAATCTTGTCCACCAGACCTATTTTCGCGCTCTCTACCGGCACGTAGCAGCCCGTCTGAGCCATCAGCGTGATGAGCGCCGTCTGGCGCAGCAGAGCCGATTTTCCGGCCATGTTGGGACCGGTTATTATGATTATTTGCTGGCGGCGGTCGTCCAGGTAGACGTCGCTGGGCACGTAGCTCTCCCCTACCGGCAGCTGCGTCTCGATGACGGGGTGGCGTCCCTGCTTTATGTCGAGCACTATGTCGTCAGCCTCTATTACGGGACGGACGTATCCGTGCTCCTCGGCCGCCTTGGCGAAGGAGAGCAGGCAGTCTATTTTCGCCACCAGGGCGGCGTCCGCTTGTATGGCCGGTATGTACTCCTGCATGTCCGCGACGAGCTCGCCGAAGAGCCTGGTCTCCAGCGCGAGGATTTTGTCCTCCGCCCCGAGTATTTTCTCCTCGTATTCCTTCAGTTCCTGGGTGATGTACCGCTCGGCCTGCGCCAGCGTCTGCTTGCGCACCCAGTCGGCCGGCACCTTGTCCTTGAACGTGTTGCGCACTTCGAGGTAATAGCCGAAGACGTTGTTGTAGCCTATTTTCAGCGAGCTGATGCCCGTGGCCTCTGTCTCGCGCTCCTGTATCTTCAGCAGGTACTCCTTGCCGCCGGTGGATATGCTGCGCAGCTCGTCAAGCTCGGCGTTGACGCCCGGCTTGATTACCCCACCCTTGCTTACCAGCTGCGGCGAGTCCTCGCACACCTCGCGGCCTATCCTGTCGCGCAGGCTCTCACAGAGGCTGATGTTCTCGCCGATGCGGCGCAGCGCACCGTTGCCCGACTCCAGACAGGCGGCCTTCACCGGACTGAGAGCCTGCAAGGCGATGCGCAGCTGCACCACCTCGCGCGGCGATACGCGCCCCACGGCCACCTTTGATATTATGCGCTCAAGGTCGCCCACGCGGTGAAACTGGCTGTCAACCACGTCGCGGAACTCCGTGTCGCGGAAGAAAGTGTCAACCACGTCGAGCCTTGCCTCTATGGCCTTGGCGTCGCGCAGAGGGAAGACGAGCCACCGCCTTAGCAGCCTGGCGCCCATCGGTGTGACGGTATGGTCGAGCACGTCGAGCAGCGACGCGCCGTCGTCCTGCATCGGGTGCAGCAGCTCGAGCGAGCGTATGGTGAAGCGGTCGAGGCGCACGTAGCGTTCCTCGTCGATGCGTGCGAGCGACGTAATGTGGCCGATGTGCGTGTGCTGGGTCATCTCGAGGTACTGGAGGATGGCGCCCGAGGCCACGATGCCGCTGCGCAGATGGTCCACGCCGAAGCCCTTGAGCGACTTCACGCCGAAGTGCTTGAGCAGCTTCTGCTCCGCCGTAGGCTCGGCGAACACCCAGTCGTCAAGCTCGAAGGTGAAGTATTTGTTGCCGAAATAACGGTTGAACACCTCGCGCTTGCCCCTCTCGAAGAGTACCTCCTTGGGCGAGAAATTGACGAGCAGCTTCTCCACATAGTCGTAAGAGCCTTCGCCCGCGAGGAACTCGCCCGTGGATATGTCGAGGAAGGACACTCCGCAGGCCGCCTTGCCGAAGTTGACGGCGGCCAGGAAATTGTTTTCCTTGTAGTCGAGCACGTTGTCGGTCATGGCCACGCCGGGCGTCACCAGCTCGGTGATGCCGCGCTTTACAAGCTTCTTGGTGAGCTTGGGGTCTTCCAGCTGGTCGCATATTGCCACACGGCGGCCCGCCCTAACGAGCTTGGGCAGGTATGTGTCGAGTGCGTGGTGGGGGAAGCCGGCCATCTCCGTAGGCGCGCCTCCCTGCTGTCCGCCGTTGCTGCGGCGCGTCAGCGTTATGCCGAGTATGCGGCTGGCGTCTACGGCGTCTTGCAAGTAAGTCTCGTAGAAGTCGCCGCAGCGGAAGAGGAGCATGGCGTCGGGATGCTGCTCCTTGAACGAGAAAAACTGCTTCATCATCGGCGTAAGCCCGTTGTCTTTCTTGGACATATTTTCGGTTTTACGGTTATGGGGTTGTGGGGTTTCACGGTTATGCGGTTGTACGGTCATAGGGTACGCCCGCATGTTCCAATCTGCAAAGTTACGAAAAATCGGGCGGATTGTGAAACTTCCGCCCGATTTTAATGCTTGACAATATTGTTTACGGCTTTACTTTCGCTCGCCCTTGAACCATCCTGAATTGGAGTGGCTGCGTGTGCCTGTGCCGACGCTTGCTCCAGAGCCTATGCCTGCGCCCGAGCCTACACTAACACCCGAGCCTATGCCGGTGTTGTTCTCCTTCGTGGGCTTCTTCTTGCCGGTAGTCGCGCCGTGGCCTATGCCGGTGTTGTGCTTGCCGGGCTTCGCGCCGGTGCCGATGCTGTGGCCGTGCCTGTTGGTGTTGCTGTTGTGTCCGGAGCGTATGCCGTGGCCTGTGCGTGTGCCGGAGCCGTAGGTAATGTCGTGGCCGTTGCTCCTTATGGCGTGGCTCGACTTGAAGTCCTTGCTCTTGTACCAGCTAATGTTGTTGTACTTCTTGCCGTGCTCTCCGCGGTAATGGCGGTACGAGCGCGGCACGGGGTAGTACATCTTCGAGCGGTTGGTGTAGCGCGTGTAAACCTTGAGCACCACGCCGTTGCTCCACTTGGCAGGCGTGTAGAAGTAGTCGGCCTTGTAGAACTTGCTGTACTGCATGGGCGTTAGCACGAAGTTGATGTCGTAGTTGCGGCGGTTGAGGTACGTGCCCTTGATGTCCTTCGACGAGTTTACCGACATGAAGTAGTCGAAGTTGATTTCGTACACGGCGTCATACTGCGCTTGGTTCAGCCACAGCTCGTAGGCCATCTTGTCAGTGAGGAACAATGCTTCCTGGCGAGCCTCGCTGTAACTCATGGCCCGCGCCGCCAGCACTCCCAGTGCCATGACGGCGATGATGATGAAACGTCTCATTCGTCTGTCTTTTTTATTTACAAGTGCAAATATAAAACAAATAATGAAGAATGAAAAATGAATAATGAGGAATGAAAAATGAATAATGAGGAATGAAAAATGAATAATGAAGAATGAAAAATGAATAATGAAGAATGAATAATGAATAATCGCCTTGCGGATTACTTTATGGCGTATGCCTGATTATTCATTATTCATTTTTAATTATTCATTTTTAATTTTTAATTCCTCAATCGCCTTGCGTATGCAGGCCGCAATGACGCGCGCCCCGCGCTTGTCGGGGTGTACGCCGTCGGTGTAATATTCGGGGTAGGGGCGCATGGCCGCGTTAAGGTCGATTAGAGTCAGGCTCAGGTCGGCGGCCACCCGGCGTATTACGGGGATGACGCCGTGGGTGATTATGCTGTCGTTGATGCCCCATTGTCCGCTTGGCGCGGGCACGGGCAGGCAGAGGCAGACCTTGGGGCGCGAGGGCAGGGCCTGGAAGGCGGCCACCATGGTGCGCAGGTCACGCTCGAAGCCGTCGCGGTGCGCCCAGTTCACAGGCTTGGTGTCGTTGGTGCCCAGCATTATGGTCACTATGTCGGGACTGAAGGCCAGCGCGTCCTTGTAACGCTGCGTGGCCATGTAAGGCTTGTTGCCTTTGTTCATCAGCGTGTGTCCCGACATGCCGAAGTTGCCCACCTCGTAGCCTTGC
>ERZ1664506.56-NODE-56-length-10708-cov-8.191589_pt1 | contig 10708 bp, 5 predicted proteins | sample MGYA00575341_ERZ1664506 | MGnify/ENA primary metagenome ERZ1664506 (study PRJEB40874, sample SAMEA4040754) | Gallus gallus | biome: gut; material: content | place: India | collected 2016-01-01 | study: EMG produced TPA metagenomics assembly of PRJEB14491 data set... | reverse complement strand
ATCAGACTAATTGGGTCTAATAAGCCGGATGAGCATAATGAGAATGATAAGCCGCTGATAATCAGCAGATTGCCAAAAGGCCGTCTTTTAGCCTCTAAAAGACGGCCTTTTAGCGTGCAATAGACGGCCTTTTGCAATGCAAAAGACCGCATATTGAAAAGAGTTGATTAAGAGTTGTAGAAACTCTTGAAGCGACACGCACCTGCAACGGTAACCAAGCTTCCTCCCTTCGGGATGGCCGGGATGGGTGTTAGGTGGTGTGTGTGGCCTTTATAGAAAAGAGGGCGCCGCGGCACAGAAGCCGCAACGCCCTCCCAAGAGTCATGATGAAGCCTAAATCAATGAACTGTAACGTCGGCGATTTTCACCCAGCCGTCACGTGTCTGGTATTCGTCGGCGGCGGAGATGATAATTCCTATTTCGTTGTTCTTGGTCGTATCGACAAGACCTACACCCCATGTGTACTCGCCGGGAGCCACGTCAGCAAGGCTGATTGACGTGCGGTAAGAACGCGGAGCGCTCTTCACCCAGTCGCTGATTAGGGGCTCCTCGTCAACGAAGCGGTACAGCGGCTCGCCCGTCTCCTTGTTCAAGAGGGCGAAGCAGACCTTATACTTCTGATCCCACTGCGGTATGTTGGTAGGACAGTAGCCCCAACCGAGGTTAATCCAGCGGTGTACGATGGTGGCCTTGCCGCCTGTATTGACCGAATGAGGCACTGAAACCATGTCGGGGAAGAGGCGGTAGCCGCCCTCGGAGATGAATTCCTTGACGAGGTTGAACGCAGTGTTGAACCATGAGTGGGTCTCGCCCGAATGAACGTTGTTGGAATAGCGCAAGTCCATCATGTTTACGTTTGCGCCCTTGGCCTCGTTGTATTCGCCCAGGCGGACATCGGCAAAGTCCTTGTATCCGTCACCGCCAATGGAGCCGCTGTGCTGTGCCTCTACCCATCCGCCTTCCATTATGATAGGCCGCTGGTAGCGGTACTGCGTGGCGATGCCGCGCTCCCAGTTCTGATAATACTGCTTCATGCCGAACGCGTCGTGGCGGAGGCTAAAGCCCTTATCCACACACATGGCGATAAGTTTCTCTGCCATGCTAAGGTCGGCACCGGCCTTGTCGGTGGTAGACATTATGCAACGGTGGTAGTTGATGACGATGGGCACACGCGTGAAGAGGCGCGCCATGAGGCTGGAAATCCATTCGGTTGTTGCCTCGCGCGGCGACTCGTCGTCGGTTGAGTATCTTAAGGTGTGCGTCTCGCCCCACTTTCCGAGGCCGAAACCGCTGACAAACTGGGTTACGTCGGGGTCGTTGAACTTCTCGGCGAACGCCGTGAGGAACTTCTCGTACTTCTCCTGGAACACAGGGTCGTCGGGATAAGGCGACCATCCGTGCCAAGAGCCGGTAGTAACGTCGAACGTCGCGCAGCCGGCATCCTTCACATATTCGGGCGTGAAGTTGTAATGCTTGTCGCGGCTGTCGGTAACGAAGGTGAAGCCAAGCTTCATGCCGTACTTCTTGGCGATGTCGCGCATCATGCGGTAACGCTTTACTTGCTTGTACTGTTCAAGCTCGGCAGCCGTCCAGTCTTCGTCCCATACGTAACGGCCCTCTACCGGCTCGAAGTCGCTCCACGCTCCGCGCACGTACATCGTGCCGCCGTAAAGGAAGACGTTGTCCTGGCCCTCGGCCGTCTCGAAGTCGGAATACTCCTCCTCGAAGTCGTCGATAAGGCCGTCGCCAAGTCCGCCGTAGACAACCCAGCCCTGCATGGGGTTGATTAGCTTGGTCTTCTGTATGGGGTTGCCGTCCTTGTCGAGCACGTAGCCCTTGCTCTCGTCGTTATACTTGATGTAAACGGGATTACCCTCGTCGTCATACTCGTAAAGCCTCAACATCTTGTTGCGCTCGGGCGTGATGTTTATGACTTCGTTGCCCGGCACATCATTCCATAAGGCAGATGTAGACGAGGATGCCTCGTCATCGTCGGAACACGAAGTTCCGACGACGAGCGTAGACGTAAGCATCATGCCCGAAAGGAGCATTAAGCCGTATTTTCTTATATCTTTCATTGTCATTGTAGTTTTAATTGTTTAATCTCTCTGGTCGAAAATCACGTATGAATCCTCGAAAGGTATTGCCTGACTAAGGGCGTTGCCCGTCTCGTCATACTGCTCCGAACCGATGTACACTTCGATGTAGTTAGTGCCGGTGGGCATGTTGAACCAAGCGTAACGGTTGTTGCCTTGGCCGCCGTAAATAGGCTGATACTTCTGTCCGAAAGTAACATCAGCCTGCATATCGCGCGTCTCGCCAGAACCAAAAGCGTACTCGTTGTTCCAATGATTTGTTGCACAGAACTTAACCTTGTCGGCCTGCAATGCTTCGCCCTTGTAGACAAACATTCTCGGGTTGGCTAGACTCTGTGTCAAGACGATGTCGCTCGGCTTACTGCCATTATAATAAACATTGCCTCCGAATATCCAAAGAGCCTCTATTTCACAAGTATAGTTGTCATTAGCCGGTGCCTGCGTGCGCTTGAAGGTAATGGTCTTGTTCTTCAAGTCGGTAGCTGCGGAGTAGATAGTTATGGTATGCTCCTCCTTGTTCACCACAATGCGGTACTTACCGTCGGCAGGGATTTCCCAGTTGCGGCTTGTCTCGGCAGTAGACGTAGCCACCTGTCCGAAGCTCTGCTGGCTTCCGTCGTGGATATCCTTGTCGCCTGCATCGGCAGGAACGATAGCCATTTCCTGTGCTCCGTTGAATGTGAGCGGCAGGTAGAACGTACCGGCCTTGAGCTCGCCCTTCCAGGCGTAAAGGTTTTCATTCTCAAGCGTCTGCTTGATTTCAATCTGCTCGTCGCCAACGGCTGTTCCGGCCATGAACATCTGGTCTACGTCAACCACAGCTCCGGCCTCAACTATGCGCACGGTGTGCTCGGCGAGGTTTACCGTTATGCGGTAAGTGTCGGCCTCGGGAATTACCCATGAGTTAGCCTCGGCCTCGTCTGTTATTACAGCAGGCATGTCGCCAAGCTCGATGGGAGTGTCAGGCGCAGCCGGACCAATGGCGTTATGCTCGTCAAAATTGATGACGGGGAAGTTGATGTTGCCTGCCTCGAGGCGACCGTTATAGGTGTAAACCAACGGCGCAGCCTCGCTGTTCTGCAGCTCTACACGCTGTTCGCCTACAGCCGTTCCGGCCATGAAGAGAGTGTCGGCGGCAAACTGCTTGGGACCGTATGTTTTGATTTTCACAGTCTTTGTCTCGACATCGGGCACTTTAAGCACAGGTCCGTCAAACGAAGCGGTAACGGTGAACGTAATGTCTACCGCAGTGCTCGTCGTCACACCGAAGTGGTTGACGAGAAGGTCTTGCAGCTCGGCGTTGGTATACTCGCGGTGGAACACTTTGCCATCCTCATACTCCTCTATGGCGGTAGCATCACTTCCGGCACTAATTTCATACTGGTACGTAGTATAGTAGTCGTAGCCGTAATCGTGCGCAGGCGACCATTCGATGGTCAACGCTACCTCGTCGGGCTTGCTCTCGTCGAGCTTGATGTATTCGCCCGACTCGGTGATGGTGATTTCCGACTGGTTCTTGGAGAAGAAGTTGTCTATATCGTCGTCGCAGGACGCCGCCGTGAAGGCGAGCAGTCCCAACGACACGGCCTTGAGGCCGCTGAATAATATCTTGTTCTTCATTGTTTTACTTGTTTAAGATTAATAACCTGGGTTGTTGCCGAGATTGGGGTTCAGCTGCGTGTCGTGCGTAGGAATGGGCCACAGCATCTGGCGGTCAGGGAACACGCGCTTTGCTCCGTATGCGCATAGACCTCTGTTGTAGAGCGGGGCGAAGTCGGCGAGGCCGTCCTCGTCAATCTGCGGCGTGATGCCCCAGAACCAGTTGCCAGTGTTCACAACGTCGGAAAGTTCTTGCTCGGCATCCAGCAGCATGATGTAGTTGTAGCCGTTGAGCGCCTTGATAGCCAAATCCCAACGCATGAGGTCTTGCAGACGCTGGTTCTCCATTGCGAACTCCATGCGGCGCTCTATGCGGACAGCCTTGCGCATCTGCGCCTGGTCTGTGGCAACGACAGCGGGATAAGCGTCGGTCGCGCTCTTGTCAACACCGTAAGCGCGGGCACGCACCTGGTTGATGTAGTCGGCTGCAACATCAAGGTCTTTGTTCTGCTCGATGAGAGCCTCGGCGTAGATAAGGAGCACGTCGGCATACCTTATTATTACATAGTCCTGCTCAACTTCGCGGTTCTCAACCCAGCTTTCGTCGATGCCCTTCTTCCAGAGCAGTCCGTTGAACGAAGCGTACTGGGCGTTGATGCGCGAGTCGTTGTTGGTCTGCATCTTGCCGGTGTTGTAGTTCATGACTTCCTCAGCCGCAGGGCTTGGGTCGTACTCGAAGCCGCAGTGCTCCGTGCCGAACTCAACGATTGTCATCGTACAGCGAGGGTCGCGGTTCTCGAACGGGTTGCGGGGGTCGAAGAGCGGCGACTCGTCGATAGGCAGGCCGTCGGTGCAGAGGTATGCGGCGAGCAAGTCCCAAGAGGGATTGTAAGAGCCGTAGCCTCCGGCGTTACGGGGCAGGCCGTTGTTCACGAACCAAGAGTCAAGGAACACGTCGGTCGATGCCAGACGCGGCAAAACAAACACCTTTTCGGGCACGTTCTTGGTCTGCTGCTTGAACAGGTCGGCATAGCTTGCGTAGAGAGAATAGATGCCAAGGTCGATGCACTGCTTTGCGGCAGCCTCGGCGATGTCATAGTCGTGCATGTAGAGGGCATAGCGCGCCTTCATGGCAAGGGCCGCGCCCTTCGTAGCGTGTATTTCCTCGTTGCCGTATGACTCAGGCAGGTACTCGATGGCCTTGTCGAAGTCGGCGTAAGTGAGTTCCTTCACCTCGTTCTTGTCACGGCGTCCCATCTTCTCCGCCTCGTCAATAGTCATAGTCCTATCCATGTAAGGCACGTCACCGTAGAAGAACGTAAGGTCGGCATACTTGCAGGCGCGGCAAAAGTAAGCCTCGCCCTTGTAGCGGTTGATTACGTTCTCGGGCACGTTGCCCTCGGCCTTGTGTATGTTCTCAAGCATGGTGTTGCAGCGTGCTATGAGCTTGTAACTCTGCTGCCACAGGGCGTACACCTCGTACTGCTGGCCGTTGAGCGTACCGTCGAGCAGTGCGCCGTTGCTGTTCGGGTTACGGTTCTGCTGGCGGTATGTTGTGTTGTCGGTCCACTGCTCCGAAGAGTTGAGCGGCTCCTGCCAGTAGCCGAGGATGTAAAAATCGTTTGCCGCCAAGTTAAGCTCGGTCTCGGTGGTGTACCAAGACTCCGTGTTGCCTTCCATCTTGGGCACAAGGTCCATGCTCTCACACGACGCAAGGCAAAGGCCGGCGGCCGCCATAGCTGACATTAATATCTTTGTTTTCATTGTATGTATGCGGTTTTTTAGAATGTCACTTGAATACCGAATACCACTGACGTGGTGATAGGATAAGAGCTTACTCCCATTTCAGGGTCCCACCCGTCGGGGAAGTCGCTGATGCAGAACAGGTCTGACGCGCTGACATAGAAGCGTGTGCGGTCTATGCCGATGTAGCGTGTCCACTGCTGCGGCAGGGTGTAGCCGAGCGTGATGTTCTTCATACGGAAGTATCCACCGTCGAAAATCCAGTGGTCTGACGTAGCGTAGTTGTTGCTCTTCGACACGCTTGACAGACGGGGATAGAAAGCGTTTGCGTTCTGCTCGTCGGTGTTGAACGGACTCCAGTATTTGCCTTCGAGTATTGCGGGGATGTTGCCGTAGTTGTTGCGCAGCGGCTCTACCATCGCACGGTCGAGGTAAGACTTCTGGCTGCCTACGCCCTGGAACGCCATGCTGAGGTCGATGCCGCGCCATGAAGCGTTGATTTGTCCGCCGTACTGGTAGCGGGGCAGCGAGTTGCCGAGGGGCACGCGGTCGTACTCGGGCGAGATTACGCCGTCGGGCACTCCGTCAGGTCCGCTGATGTCGCGGTACTTCAGGTCGCCCACTGTAACGGTCGAGCCGGTCGTAGCCGAGTTGTTGACTTCTTCCTGCGTCTGGTATATGCCGTCGCAGATGTAGCCGTACCACTCGTTGAAGTAAGTTCCGGCACGCTTGATTTTGCCGCCGCTGATGATGTCGGAGTTGTTGATGTAGTCGATTTTCGAGAGGAAGTCGGAGAAGTTTACGCTTACGCTGTAGTTGAAGTCTCCGATATTGTCCTGCCAGGTAACGTCAATGTCGTAACCGTGGGTCGACATCTTGCCGGCGTTGGTGTTCGGGTCGTTGTAACCCATAGTGTAAGGTATCTGTATGGCAAGGAGCATGTCGGTCGTCTTCTTCCAGTAGTAGTCGAAGGTAAGGCGCAGACGGTTGTTGAAGAAGTTTGCGTCGAAACCTATGTCGGTAGAAGTCGTGGTCTCCCATGTGATGTCCTCTACGGCGAGCACTGCCGGGCGGGCGGTGTTGGCCGATACGACAGAGCCGTCAGCCATGTAGAATATGGTGTTGCCGAAGCTCATCAGCGCGATGTAGGGGAAGTAGTTGCTGCCGATACGCTCGTTACCCAGCTTACCCCAGCTACCACGCAGCTTGAAGTATGACAGGTAGTTCTGGCTCTCCATAAACTTCTTCATAAACGGTTCCTCGGTGACAACCCAACCTGCCGAGAACGAGGGGAACGTACCCCAGCGGTACTTCTTGGCAAAGCGTGAGGAGCCGTCGTGGCGGACGTTGGCCTGGAAGAGGTAACGGTCGGCGTAAGAATAGAGCACGCGGCCGAACCATGAAGTAGAGGTATATTCAGAGCCCGTACCGCTGTTTTCCATGTATTCCTCGGGACCGATGTTAAGGTAGGGGTAGTTGGTAAGCACATAATTGTCGCGGGCTGCGCCAAGTCTCTCGCTCTTGGCGAAATAGTTTTCGAAACCGGCCATCACCGTGAGGCTGTGCTTGCCGAAATCGCGCATGTAGTTGGCGATTACCTGTGATGTTACGTGCCAGTTGTCGTTACGGCCTTCGGTCAGCTTGTTGCCGTCATACAAATTTCCGCCTCCGCCGTCAAAGTAGCCTCCGAACACATCTGGGTCACTAGCCAGGGTGTAGCCGCAGGCCTTCTGGAAAGCCTTTGACTTCTGATAGTTGATGAACGGAGATATGATTGCCTGGAGGCTGAAGCCCTTGAACGGCTTGAACGTGAGCGAGCCCTTACCGCCCACCTGGGTGGAGTGGCTTACTGAAGAGCCGCCTTCCTTGAGCAGTCCGTAGGGGTTGGAGCCGCTCTTACCCTCGGCCAACCGGCCGTCGCTCCATGTCGCGGCGTAGATGGCCGGCATCAGACGCATGGTGCTGAAGGGGTCGTATATTTTGTTCTGGCTCTTTGCGTGGCGCACGAACACGTCGAGCGAAGCGGAGAGCTTGTCGCTTATGGTGAAGTCGTTGTTCAAGCGCATCATGTAACGCTGGAACTTGCGTCCGTCATACAGACCGTCAACGTCGTCGTAAGTGAGCGACGCCTGCGTACGCACCGTCTTGTTGCCGCCGCTTACGCTGAGGGTGTGCGTCATACGCGGAGCGGAGCCTTTGAGGATAAGGTCGGTCCAGTCGGTCACAGGATATTTGTCAGGGTCGGTCTCGTGGTACTTCATCCAGTTTTTCGTCTGGTCGGCTGTGTAAGTCTGGAAGAAGCCTGCCGCCGGGTTGTCGTTGTACATCAACTCGTTGCTCATCTCAAGATAGCGCGTCAATCCTACCATCTCGGGCTGCTTGGTGGGTATTTCCCAGCCGAACTCGGCGTTGTACTTGATTTGGAACTTGCCCGTGTCGGCACCACGCTTGGTGGTTACGAGGATGACTCCGGCTGCGGCCTTAGAACCGTAGATGCTGGCTGCGGCCGCGTCCTTCAGGACGGTAACGCTCTCGACGTCGTTCGAGTTAACGTAGTCGAGGCTTCCCTCAACACCGTCGACGATGACGAGCGGAGACGAGTCGCCCATGGTGGTGACACCGCGCACGTGGATGCTACCTGCTCCCGAACCCGGGGCGGAGCTGCTGCGGCGTACCATCACACCAGACAACGCTCCCTGCAACGCGTTTGAAAGCATCGTAGTACGGCGGTTGACAAGCTCGTCGCCCTTTACTGCCGCGATTGAACCGGTAAGGTCTTTCTTCTTAACCATACCGTAACCGATGACCACCAGCTCTTCGAGCGAGTTGTTGTCCTCGGCCATTTCGATATTATAGCTGTTGCGGCTGCCCACCTTCACCTCCTGGGTGTTGAAGCCGATGTAGCTTACCTCAAGGGTAGAGCCTTCGGGAGCTTCGATTGAGTAGTTGCCGTCGAAATCGGTAACGGTTGCTATCTGCGTGCCTTTCACCTTCACGGTGGCGCCGATAAGCGGTTCTCCGTTCACGTCGGCGATAACACCCTTGACCGTCTTTTTACCCCCCCCCACTGGGATTTTGGCGGTCCTGGGCCTTCTTAGAGCCGTCTACGGTGATTGTAACCTGACGGCCTGAAATGGTGTACTTCATGCCTGTCTTGCGGCAAAGCTCGTCGAGTATTTTCTCGGCTGTCTTGCCTTCAAGCGTGATTTGCACCTTTTCGTCAAGGCGGTTTTTCACGTTCTGACCATACACGAAGACGTACTTGCTATGGCCTTCGATGTAGGTTAACACTGATTTTACTGTGTTGCCGGCGGCGTTTACAGCCAGTATCGCCTCGGAACGGTCGGGCGACAGGCCTGAAGCCATTGCTGGCGACGACATTGCCGCCATCCCAAACAGACACAGTGCGGCAAGATGTTTGCCGCCATAGGTAAAGATTGCTTTCTTTCTCATAAAGCTGATATGTTTAGGTACTATCATTTTATTGTCATTTCAGTAACTTTCAGCCACTTGTCTTGCAGCAGCGCGGCGTCAACGGCTATGTCGAGCCCCGGGCGGTTGGCCTTGGTGGTGTCTACGAGAGCCACCTTCCATTCATACCTTCCCTTGGCGAGGCCGTCAAGCGTCGCCGTAACGGAGCAGTCGGCAGGCTTGCCCTTGAGCCATGTAGAGAGGTCGCTCTGCGTGTCTACGAACACGCGCACGGGCAGCCCGTCCTTGAAGAGGGCGTAGCCTACCTTGTATTTCTGGTTCCACTGGGGTATGTTCGTAGGGCAATATCCCCAGCCTATGTTCTCCCAGCGCGAGCGCAATGTCACCGTACTGCCTGCCTTGGCCTCGCCGGGCAGCGTCACCTTGGTCGGGTATAGGCGGTAGCCTCCGTGGGCGACGAAGGCCTTGACAAGGCCGAACGCCTGGCCGAACCATGAGCGCGTCTCGTCGTTTATGCGCAAATCCATCATGTTGACACGGCCTTCCTGCGCGTCGATATACTCGCCGAGGCGCACGTCCTCGGAGTGTCCCTCGCGGTAACGGCCGCTCGGGTCTATCCAATAACGGTGGTGAGCCTTGGTTATCCAGCCGCCTTCCATGATGATGGGGCGGCGGAAGTTCCATTTATGTGCAAAGTCCTTTTCCCACTGCTGGTAGTAGCCCGTCATGCCGAATGCGTCGTGGCGCAGGCTGTAGCCTTTCTCGATGGCGCTCTCAAGCAGGGCCTGGCTGCGCGGATGCGGTGCCGCCCAGCTTACGGTGTCGGCCACGAGGCGGTGGTAATTGATGATGAGCGGGATGCGCGTGAACGTCTTGGTATAGAGCGTGGTAATCCAGTCGAACACCTTTTCCTTGTTCGCATAGTCGCCGTAAACCACCCCGTGAGCCTCGCCCCACTTGCCCAGGCCGAAGGCGTCGATGAAGTCTACCTTGTCGGGGTCGTTGTACTCTGAGGCCAGTGCGCGCAGGAACTTGGCGTACTTCTGCTGGAACACGGGGTCGTCGGGGTACGGCGACCAGTTCTTCGGGTTGCCCGGGTCTTGGAAACCCTTGGCTCCTGCCTCCTTGACATAGAGCGGAGTGTTCTGCCCTTGGTCGCGGCTGTCAACGACGATGCGGAACGCCAGCTTCATGCCCCGCCGCAATGCGCTCTGCAATAGCTTGCCGAGGCGCGACGAAGGGTCGTTCCAGAAATACTTGCCCTCTTCCGGTTCCATCGAGCTCCAGCTGGTACGTATGTAGCAGGTGTTGGCATAGTCTGACACGCGCACGGTGGAGTCGCCCACGCTCATGGCGTCGTAGCCCTCGGTGGTCCAGAAGTTGTCGTCCCACGTGCGGCCTACGTACATCACCCATCCGTTCAACGGATTGCGCAGCACGCGCACGGTGTCGGGACTGAACGTCACGCTTACGTCCCCGGCCTGTGCCGTGAAGGCCAGTCCGAGGGAAATTAGCAAGAGGCCGAAACGTTTACATGTGTTAATGCGGCCGCTTGTTTTCTTGGTTGAAGGACATAGTTTCCCCTTACCCATTACTTTTGAAAATTTTGGTTAATTATTGATATTAGATGTGTTACTTTTCCGTCCTCTTCGTTATGCAGGCCTTGCCGTTTATTACCTCGACGCGCGTGCCCGTGATGGTGTTGATAGCCTTCAGCACGTCGTCAACGTCTTTCTGGAATACCAGCTTGCCGTAAAGCGGGGTTACCGCCATCTTGCCGTGCACGCCTATGTCGGTGCCGTAATAGTCGTTGATGCGGCCTACCACCTGGTGTATGT
>ERZ1664506.54-NODE-54-length-10827-cov-8.393056_pt1 | contig 10827 bp, 7 predicted proteins | sample MGYA00575341_ERZ1664506 | MGnify/ENA primary metagenome ERZ1664506 (study PRJEB40874, sample SAMEA4040754) | Gallus gallus | biome: gut; material: content | place: India | collected 2016-01-01 | study: EMG produced TPA metagenomics assembly of PRJEB14491 data set... | reverse complement strand
CCGGATTGCAAATCCGGCGGAACAAGTATGCTTACACCTGAACTGCGGATGAACCGCGTATCGGAAAATCACTTCTCGCCGGACGTCTCCTTGATGATGCCGACGCACAGCGCACCGACTACCAGCAGCACGCCGGCTACGAGCATCATGCTGCTCTGCGCGCTGCCCACAAGGCTTAAAACGACGCCTCCGAGGGCGGCCGCTATGATTTGAGGAATGCAGATAGTGCCGTTGAACAGGCCGAGATATGTGCCCATGTGGCTGCCGTTGAGGGCGTTGGTTACGATGGTGAAAGGCATTGCCAGCATGGCCGCCCACGCACAACCGATGAGCAGGTAGGGGATGAAAAGCACGTACTGGTCGTGGATGAAGGGCACCATGAGGAAGCCCGCGCCGCCCAGCACGAGGCTAAGCGCATAGGCAACCTTGCGCGCCTTGAAGCGGGGCAGCACCATGGCCCAGCACACGCTGCCCACGGCCTGCACGGCGAAGAGTATGCCCACCCAGTTGCCTGCGGCCTGGAAACCGGCCGACGTGGGGTCGGTAGTGCCCCAGCAGGTTTCGGCTATTGCGCCGTTGGTATAGTTCCACATGTACAGGAACGCAGCCCAGCAGAAGAACTGCACCAGTCCCACCGTCCAGAACGCCGACGGAGCCTCGCGCAACAGCTTCAGCCAGTTGACCTTCTCCTCGTTGAGCGGCTTCGACAGGCCGTGGTATTCGGCGTACTCCTTCGGCGGCATCTCCTTCACTTTGGCGGTAGTATAGATGACGCAGAGTATGAGTATGGCCGCGCCTATGTAGAAAGAGTAAATCACCGAGTCGGGGATTACGCCGGGAGCGGCCACGTTCTGTATGCCGATGAACGTGAAGAAGAATGGGAAGACGTAGCCCACGAGCGAGCCTGCGTTGCACAGGAAGCTCTGTATTGAGTATGCCAGAGCCTTCTGCTTCTCGTTGACCATGTCGCCGACGAGCATCTTGAAGGGCTGCATGGCCATGTTGATGCTCGTGTCGAGGAACATAAGCGAGACGAGGCCGAAGACCATCGCCGTAGACACAGCCATGCCGAAAGAGCCTGCGTTGGGCAGAAGGCACATCACGAGGACGGCCACCAGCGCGCCCACGAACAGGTAAGGGATGCGTCGTCCGAAGCGGCACCACGTCTTGTCGCTTAGCGTTCCCACGATGGGTTGCACCACGATGCCCATCAGCGGCGGCAGTATCCAGAAGTAACTAAGGCTGTGAGGGTCGGCGCCGAGCGTCGCGAAGATGCGGCTTATGTTAGCGCTCTGCAAGGCGTAGGCTATTTGTACGCCGAAAAAACCGAAGCTAAGGTTCCATAGCTTGGCGAAACTCAGGTCGGGTTTTCTTTTCAGTCCGGTATTCATTTTCTATGTTTAAGGTATTAAGTTTTCATTTAATGAATAATGAAAAATGAAAAATGAACAATCAGGCATACGCCATGACCACTTCATTTTTCCATTATTCATTCCTTTATTTTTCATTATTCATTCCTTCATTATTCATTCCCCTCGTTGTCCCCCTTACTATGAGGCGTGTCCTTACGACGCGTTTCTCAACCTTGTCAACGGGCGTTCGGCCTTCCACCTTGCCTATCAGGATGTCGGCGGCGAGGCGTCCCACCTCGTAGCCGTTCTGCTCCACGGTGGTGAGCATGGGGTCGCAGGCCACGGCGCGCTGGCCGTTGGTGAATCCGCATACGGATATGTCGTCGGGCACTCGCAGGCCCATGCGCTTTGCGGTGTACATTATGCCTATAGCAGTGTCGTCGTTTATGGCGAAGAACGCGTCGGGGCGGTCGTCGGAGGCGAGCACTTCGGGCGTTACGCGCTCGGCTTCCTCGCGGTTGTCGCACTCCATGCGGACGCACATGTCGGGGTCAAGCCCGTGCCTGCGCATGGCGTCGTGCCAGCCGTTGTAGCGGTTCTTGGATATTTCCATCTTCATGGACGAGCCGTAGAAGGCTATTCGGCGGCAGCCGGTCTGTATCATGTATTCCACGGCGGAGTAGGCTCCCATGTAGTCGTCAACGGTGACGCGGCTGGCGTTCACGCCCGTACAGATGCGGTCGTAGAACACGAGCGGCACGCCGTTGTCAATGAGTTCCTGGAAGTGGTCGTAGCGGTAGGTGTTCTTCGACTGCGACACGATGATGCCGCACACCTTGTTTTCGTAGAACGAGCGGCACGTCTCGACCTCGCGCTCGTAGTCCTCGTTGCTCTGGGCCACGAGCAGGCGGTAGCCCGACTTCAGCGCCTCGTCCTCTATTCCGGCGAGGATTGAAGAGAAGTAGAAGTGGGTGAACTGCGGTATGATGACCCCTATTATCTTCATGGTGCGCCTGCTGCGCAGCGACTCGGCCATGGGGTTGGGGCTGAACTTGTGCTCACGGGCGTAGGCCGTTATGGCCTCGCGCTTCTCGCGGCTGATGCGCGTGCTGCCTTTGAGGGCGCGCGACACCGTGGCTACCGACACTCCGAGGGCGCGGGCTATGTCTTTCATCGTCATCGACGTGTTTTCCTTTGGCATGTTTTCCTCCTTTTCTGCAAATGTAATGCAAATAAATGGAATACGAGGCATGTCTGCCGTATTTCTCATCCGCAATTGCCGGTGCAAAATTACTCAAAGGCTTACAATGCTGTTTTTTACACCTTATATTATTTAAAGATACTTCCGCGCAAACGGTTGCATTCCAAGCGTTTTCCAAAAGACGGCCTTTCGCATTGTAAAAGGCCGCCTTTTGTCGTGTAAAAGGCCGTCAATCGCAACGCGAAAGGCGGTCTTTTAGAAATCGGCGCGCCACAAGGTGATGCAACCGTTTGCGCAACACATCTTGTTCTTTTTTGTTAAATTTAGCACCAAACATCATAAATGACTATAAATTTGCATTGTGAAGACTTACCTTGAGACAGCACCGCACGATGCGTTGCAAACAAACTTTATTTGATACACATCTATATTTAACGTTAACTTTAAAAGTACAAAATGATGAAGCAGGTAAAATTCAAGACCTCTGTCAGGCTCATGTCCCTGTTGCTGGGACTGTTCCTTTCAGTCGGAGCCTTTGCGCAGAACGACGTCAAAGGTATCGTGAAAGATGCTTCCGGCGAGCCGATTATCGGCGCCACCATCCGTGTCGTAGGGCAGGACGGCGGAGCGATAACCGACTTTGACGGCAACTTTACCGTCAAGGCAGCGCCGGGCGCGAAAATCCAAGTGTCTTACATCGGCTACAAGACGGTGGAACTGCCCGTCTCGGCCAACATGATTGTCACCTTGCAGGACGACACGCAGCTGCTCTCCGACGTGGTGGTAATCGGTTACGGACGCGCCAAGAAGGAAGACTTGACGGGCTCCGTCACGGCCATCAAGCCCGACGAGATGAGCAAGGGTATAACCAGCAGCGCCTCGGACATGCTCGTGGGCAAAATCGCCGGCGTTGACGTAATCACCGCCGGAGGTTCGCCCGGCTCCGGAGCGCAAATCCGCATCCGCGGCGGCTCGTCGCTCAACGCCAGCAACGACCCTCTAATCGTGGTTGACGGACTTACCATCGACAACAACACCGCCACCGGAATGAGCAACGTCATGGCGATGATTAACCCCAACGACATCGAGACCTTCACCGTATTGAAGGACGCATCGGCTACGGCCATCTACGGTTCGCGCGCGTCGAACGGTGTCATCATCATCACCACTAAGAAGGGTCGCAAGGGCACAGGGCCCAAGTTCTCGTACAACGGCGACGTGACAATATCAACCACGCAGAAGCGTTACGACGTGCTCAACGGCAACGAATACCGCGCGCTCGCAAACAGGCTGTGGGGTGAAGGCAACGCTCCCGAGCTGGGCAAGGCCAACACCGACTGGCAGGACGAAATCTTCCGCACGGCCGTAAGCACGTCGCACAACCTCTCAATCACCGGCGGACTGAAGAACATGCCTTACCGCGTGTCAGCCGGTTACCAGAGCGACAGCGGTATCATCAAGAACTCTTACATGAAACGTTTTAACGCCTCTGTAAACCTCGCGCCCTCATTCTTCGACGACCACCTTAACTTCAACGTAACGGCGAAGTTCATGGCCGAGAAAGACAGCTATGTTGACGCAGGCGCGGTAGTGGGCGGCGCATTGGCGATGGACCCCACACGCCCCGTATATTACGACGGACCCGGCAGCGAGTTCGTAGGCGGATACTACCAGTATTTACAGACCACGGACGCCTTCCCCGATAAGAGTTGGAACTATACCACCAACACCAACACCCCGAGCAACCCCGTAGCGCTGCTCAACCAGAAGTCGTGCATCGCCAACGCGAGCGACTTCACGGGCAACATCGAGATGGACTACAAAATCCACGGGTTTGAAGACCTGCACATACACGCAAGCTTCGGCGGACAATACACGTCGAGCACGCAGGACGACTACACGTCTCCCTACTCTTACGACAACAACTACTACGGCTGGAACGGTGTGACGAAATACTACAAGTACAGCATCACCGCCAACGCCTACGCACAGTATGTACACACTTTCGGAGCACACACCATCGACATAATGGCCGGCGGCGAGGAGTCTCACTACCACCGCAACGGATGGAACGCAGGCAGCGGCTGGGACTCGTACAACAACGTGGCATACAACGAAACGCTGAAGAGCGAGCAGGAATGGGCTACGCACAACTCGCTCGTATCTTACTTCGGCCGACTGAACTACACCTTGCTCGACCGCTACATGCTCACCGCAACGTTCCGCGCCGACGGTTCTTCACGCTTCGCCAAAGGGCACAAGTGGGGCTACTTCCCCTCCGTAGCACTGGCTTGGCGCATCAACGACGAGAAGTTTATGAAGCCCCTCAAATGGTGGAACGAGTTTAAGCTCCGCCTCGGCTGGGGACAGACAGGTCAGCAGGACATAGGCTCCGACTTCCTCTATCAGCCGGTCTACACCATCGGCGACCAGTACGGACAGTACCAGTTCGGTACAGGCTCCGACTCGTTCTATTACACCGTGCGCCCATCGGCTTACAACCCCGACCTTACTTGGGAGACGACGACCACATGGAACGCCGGACTTGACTTCGCGTTCCTCAACAACCGCATCACCGCCAACATCGACGGTTACTACCGCAAGACCACCGACCTTATACAGGATGTCACCATCCCCGTGGGCATGAACTTCGCACAGCGCATGTCGCAGAACATCGGCTCGCTCGAGAACTACGGTATCGAGTTCTCTATCGGAGCAAAGCCCATCGTAACAAAGGACTTCACCTGGGACATACAGTACAACGTTTCGTGGAACCATAACGAAATCACCGAGCTTATCGGCGGCGATGACGAATACATCGTAGAGAGCGGAGGCACAATCTCACGCGGTAACAGCACACACGTACAGGCACACAAGGTAGGCGAGCCGGCCAACTCTTTCTGGGTTTACCAGCAGGTTTACGACGAGAACGGCAAACCGCTCGAAGGCGTGTTTGTAGACCGCGACGGCAACGGCATCATCAACAACGACGACCGTTACTTCTACCACAGCCCGGCCGCTCCGGTGTACATGGGCCTCACTATGAAGTTCCTCTACAAGAACTGGGACCTGAGCTTCGCCCTCCGTTCAGCCATCGGCAACTACGTCTACTACGACTTCCTGGCTAACAAGGCGGTAATCAGCACTTCCGGACTTTACTCGAACAGCGCGTACAGCAACACCACTCAGGCAGCCGTTGACCTTGGCTTTACCGGCACAGGTACAGGCCAGCCGTTCCTGAGCGACTACTTCGTGCGCAACGCTTCTTACCTGAAGTGCCAGAACATAACGCTCGGCTACTCGTTCCCGGCACTGTTGAAGTACAACAATCAGGACTACTTCTCAGGCCGCGTGTTCTTCACCGTGCAAAATCCGTTCATCATAACGAAGTACAAAGGACTCGACCCGGAGATTTCAAGCGGTATCGACAACAACCCGTATCCGCGTCCGATGAGCTTCCAGCTCGGTCTGAACCTCAACTTCTAAACGTTTTTACATGAAACAACTATAAAGTAGAACAACAATGAAAAATATATTTTTTAAGACCATCGCGGCAGCCGTCGTAGGCTTAAGCCTTACCGGCTGTGTGAACGATTTGGACATAAGTTCAATCGACCCGCAATCGTCTTCATCATATGACCAGGAGCAGCTCTTCGTCAAGTGCTACGCTACGCTCGGCCTTACGGGACAGCGCGGAGGCACAGGCAATGGCGACTTGAGCGACGATGAGGGCGAATCGGGCTTCTACCGCACAACGTTCAACCTTCAGGAGCTGCCTACTGACGAGCTTATGTGGGCTTGGCAGACAGACTCTGACATTCCGCAAATCACCATGATTGGCTGGAACTCAAGCTCCGTCCGCGTGCAGTGGGCCTACACCCGACTGATGTACGACGTCACACTGTTCAACAAATACCTGAGCGAAGTGCCCGACAACGAGGAGAACAAGCAGAAGCGGGCCGAAGTACGCTTCCTCCGTGCGCTGCACTACTGGTACTTGCTCGACCTCTTCGGCAAGGTGCCGTTCAAGACTACGTTCGACATCAACGAATATCCCGTTGAGTATGACGGACAGGAAGCATACGACTGGATAGACCAGGAGCTTACCGAAATAGAGCCGCAAATGGCCGAAGTAGGCGCATTCTGCAACGACCAATACTTCGGACGCGCCGACCGCGGAGCCGCTTACATGCTCCACGCACGCCTCGCCCTCAACTCCGAGGTGTACACAAAGGGTGCTGTCAAGGACTACGACAAGGCCATAAGCTACTGCAACCAGCTGATTGGCGGGCCTTACGACCTGTCACGCACGGCGAAGAACGGCAACTCGGGCTACGCGCAGCTCTTCATGGCCGACAACGACGTGAACACGGAGGCGCGCCAGGAAATCATCTTCCCCATCCGCCAGGACGGCCTGCACACACGCCAGTACGGCGGTTCGCTCATGCTCATCGCCGGTTCGCGCAGCGCTGCCATGCCAAATTACGGCATGAAGGAGAGCTGGACGTGCCTATTCGCACGCAACTCGATGATTTCAAAGTTCTTTGAAGACCAGAGCAGAATACCCCTTGCAGAGGAAGCGGCTCCAAATGAAGCTACCGCCGAGGAAGTAGCGGCCAAGGATGCAGAGTATGGCACAACAATACAAGCCCTGCTCAACCTGGCTGGCGACGACCGCGCACTGTTCTACAGCGGCTGTGCCAACGGCGTGCGCAAGCTGAAGACAGACAAGGTTTCGGCCTTCACCGACGGTCTTTCAGTAGTAAAATGGACTAACATCAAGAGTGACAACACAGCCGGACAGGACGCGTCATGGCCTGACACGGACATTCCTCTGTTCCGCCTGGCCGAGGCTTATCTCACACGCGCCGAGGCAAAATGGCGCAAGAGCGGCAACCTTGAGGACGCACGCGCCGACATCAACGAGCTGCGCAGCCGCGCCAACGCCGACCCGCTGCCCATCATCTCAAGCCCGATGGACATCTGCGACGAGTGGTGCCGCGAGTTCTACATGGAAGGACGCCGCCGCAGCGACCTCGTGCGCTTCGGCTACTTCACCGGTGGCGACTACCTTTGGGACTGGAAGGGCGGTGCCGAGAATGGAACGAGCGTTGACCCTCACTTCAACGTCTACCCCATACCTGACGACCAGGTAAGGCAGAACGGCAACCTCAGCCAGAATGACGGTTATTAATGAATAACATCACAACGACAACAATTAAAGTTAGAGACGATTATGAAGAATATATTTAAAAGTCTGCTCGTTCCGGCCATGGCGCTTGCAGTGGCTCCGTTCCTCGCCTCATGTGAGACCGACACGGACGACAACCCTACGCTAAGGGAGCCGGCCGACAACCTGACACTGACTGCACCGGCAGGGGCAGAGACTACATATGACCTGCTGAACGACACGGAAAAGAACCTGACCGTAACGTCAACCGCTCCCGACTATGGTTTCCCGGCACTGATACTGTACCAACTCCAAGTGTCGCTCACCGAAGACTTTGCCACGGCACGCACGCTCGGCGGCGTCAACCAGACGTATTCAAGCAACAATGCCAAGCCGGAAATAAGCTTTGCGAAAAGGGAGCTTAACGACTCCATCGTATCTCTCTACATCGAGGCCAACGGCGGAGAGAAACCCATCGACCCCGTGAACCTGAAGGCTTACATCCGCGTACAGGCCAGCGTAAACGCGTCGAACACGGCGTACGCATATTCTACACCCGTGGCGCTGAACGTAATCGCACAGTGGGTTGAGACTACTCCGAGCCTGTTCTACATCGTAGGCGCGATGAACGGCTGGGGCACTACCACCGACCACCTGCTCTACCCGACGTCAACCACCGTCTACAGCTACACTACCAAGTGGACGGGCGACGGCAACCTGAAGTTCTGGCTCGACACGCAGGTAGGCAACTGGGACGCTTGCTACGGCACGCAGACCGACGGCGACAACTCGGCTTCAGGCGCACTGGTAAATTCGGGCGCAGGCGCAATCGTTGTTCCCGAGAAGGAGGCATACTATACGTTCACCGCCGACATCGAGAACATGACCTACACCTGGACGAAGCTTGACAACCAGAAGCAGGTAAGCTACTCGTCGCTGACGCTGACAGGCGACTTCATCAATTGGGGCGAAGGCGGCGCAGGAGCGTTGAAGGAGACCGCACCTAACAACTGGTACGCGCAAATCACCATTCCGTCAGACGGACAAATCAAATTCCGCAGCGGCGACAAATGGTGGGGAGGTCCATACGACATCAGCGAGACCAACTACGGCGTAGCCGACGGCGGCGAAAACATGACGATACCTGCCGGCACATACGACGTATTCTTCAACGACATTACGAGCCAGTATGTTTTCATTACCGTGGAATAAACAAGCATCGTAACCACCGAAAACCACAACCCGAAGGGGCGCGCTCCGCAACAGAGCGCGCCCCTTTTCATCGTCTTTCCGTATATGCCTCATACACAGAGGGTTGCGGCCTGACGGCGAACGGCTTTACAAAAGGCGGCAAATTGCACGGTAAAAGGCGGCAAATTGCACGGTAAAAGGCGGCAAATTGCACGGTAAAAAGCGGCAAATTGCACGGTAAGATGTGGCCTTTCACAATACGAAAGGCCACGTTTTGCGGTTCATCCGCAATTCTGTTGGATGAAGATAATGCGCAACAGGGCGTCGAAGACGTCCAATTATGCTTAACCGCATGTGGAGCGAAGCGGAACTTGCGGTAGGTATGCGCTAATAATACCGTCCTCGAAGAGGGCGAACTACATTTTGGGTTATGGGGTATTGAGGTCTTGCGGTTATACGGTATGACTGTAAAGCCTCATAACCTCACAACCGTAAAACCTCATAACCGTAAACGCTGTTCGCCCCCTTCGGGGACGGCATGGGTAGTTTCGGCTTACCGCAAGTTTCGTTCCCTTCGGTCACTACACATGCGGTTAAGCATAGTTCGCCCCCTTCGGGGACGGGAGTTGACGTACACGTACATCAAACAGATTTGCGGATGAACCCGTTTTACAAAATGCCGGGATGTATAATCAGTATGCAATACGCATCGCCGCAGCATCAGTTACAATCATACAGTGAATGGGAAAATGGCAAAAAAAAAGAAAACATGCCTTGACAATAGGAATGCAAGGCATGTTTTCTTAATTCTTAACTATTATTTTTAATTCTCTTTCTTACTTGCTCATGTCTATCTTCCAGTCGCCGCCGGAGTCTTTCTTGAGCTTGATTTTGTCCTCGCTTGTCTTCTTCTCGAATTCCATTTTGGCGTTAACTACCGCTTCGTTTCCGTCCTCAGATATTTCCTCCGACAGGATTTCGTACGACTTCAGTTCGCCGTTGTTGGCATAAGTGGTGCTCGCCTTGCTCTGCATCATTGCCGCAAGCTGGTCTTTCTCGGCGTCGGTCTTGGGCTCCTTTCCCTCCTCGTAGTACACCAGTTCGGCCATTTTCTTGCCGTCTTGCTGCTGTACGGCTTTTATAAACTGCTCGGCCACGCCCTTGGGCGAGTTGCCGCCGCCTCCGCAAGAGGCCATTGCCAGCATGGCCACGACGGCCACCATAAATCCAAATAGTTTCTTCATGTCATTAAAGTTTTAAGTTAATATTGGGTTAAAAAGTCACTATCGTCTTCAGCGCGGCGTTGTTGCAGATGTCCGACGGCAGTATGCAGCGTATAGGTTCGAGCCCCGGCAGGTGGAAGTAGTGCCTCTTCCGTCCGGCGAGAGGCCGCCCCGCCTTGCGGTAGGCGAAGTCAACAAGCTCGCAGCAGTACATCTTCGTTGTGTCCGCATCGTCATAGTCATGGTCGAAAAGCGTGCCCCTCTTGTACACTTCCATAGCATATCGCGCCGCAAGGGCAGCCGTTGCGGAGTCTCCGCGCAGGCGTTTCACCTCGCCTATGGTGGCGTTCATCGACGAGAAAAACCGCCGCGGCGTGTCCATCTTCACGCGGTCGGGGTCGCCTTCATAGTCAGGCTCGCCTGGAACGGCGTGCACCACCATCATCACTCCGCACGAGTCGACCACTATCCCGATGTGCGAATACGCCCCATGCCGGTCAGCCGCCAGCACGGCGCGGCTCGTCAAGCCGCTTCCCCGGCGGAATACCACGTCGCCTGCGTGCAGCTCGCACCCCTCGGGCAGTATGCTCCTCTGCTCCCCGTCGGCGCAAGAGGCAAGCATGGCGGCCGCAAATATTATGGTGAAAAGCTTTTTCATGGCTCCGCAAAGGCATTGCGAAGCAAATATAG
>ERZ1664506.53-NODE-53-length-10864-cov-7.256360_pt1 | contig 10864 bp, 6 predicted proteins | sample MGYA00575341_ERZ1664506 | MGnify/ENA primary metagenome ERZ1664506 (study PRJEB40874, sample SAMEA4040754) | Gallus gallus | biome: gut; material: content | place: India | collected 2016-01-01 | study: EMG produced TPA metagenomics assembly of PRJEB14491 data set... | reverse complement strand
ACCCCTCCCAAAGGGAGAGAGCTTGATTGCGTGTTTCAGGATATGGTGCTTGCAGTCATACTAAATATAATAGGCGGCCTTTCGCAATGCGAAAGGCCGCCTATTGCTTTGTAAAAGGCCGTGTTTTGGAAGCCAAAAGGCCGCCTTTTGCAAAACACCTGATTATCAAATACTTACCAATCACCTTTTTTCTTATAAGGCTTATTGGGCCTAATAAGCCTTATAAGCCCGACAAGCCGAATGCGCCGAGGCGGCGAACCAAACGGCAAAGGCATTTCGAACTTCCTCCCTTCGGAAGGGTTGGGGTGGGTATCAGGTGCCTTTGGGGTAGGTATCTGGTGGTTATGCAGTGGGTATCTGTTGGTTTTGTGACGAGTGTCAATTTTACTTATCCCCAATGCCTACTATCCCATCCAGCTCCCTAAAACCGTCTATTATCCACTCGGCGCGCTCCCGTTCAAGGTCTCCGCGCCGCCCGTTGCCGTACGTCACGCCTACGGCCTTCACCCCGGCGGCGTGCGCCATGCGTATGTCGAACACCGTGTCGCCCACCACAATGGCCTCTTCCGGGCGCAGGCCGTTGTCTGCCAGCGTCTTCAGAACCATGTCGGGGGCGGGCTTGGCATGGTCTACGTCGCCCGCGCCAAGCACATACGGCACGTATGGCACAAGCTCCATCTCCTCCAAAAAGGCCATGAGCGATGCGCGGAAGCGGCTGCTCGCTATGGTGACAAGCAGCCCGGCACGGTGCATACGGCGGATGACGTCGCACACGCCGGGGAACGGACTTACCGCCCCGGGGCGGTTGTTCTCAAAGAATATGCGGCGGTACGTAGTCTCGCAGAGGTCGCCCGTGGCGTCGTCCATGGGCATGAGGCAGGTGAAAGTCTGCTTCAGCGGCAGGCCAATCATGGCCGCACACTCGTCGTCAGACCGCTGCGGCAGCCCCACCTCGGCCAAAGTCTGCTGCATGGTGCGCACTATAAGGCCGCGCGTATCGCCTATCGTGCCGTCAAAGTCAAGGATGACGGCCTTTATATTATCATTCATCGTTTTATTGTTTTATGAAGTTAGAGAAGTTAAAGAAGTTAACGCTCCCTAACTTCTTCAATGTTTCATCACCACGGCTACGGTGTTCAGCCTGAAGTACGGCTCCGACATGTACATCAGTCCGCCGTAAGGATTGCCCGTGCCCCACGAGTTTTTGCATATGAACCAGCGGCCTCCAGAGGCGTCGCGCGCCAGTCCTATGATGGACATGCAGTGGTCGTCTGTAACCTCAAGACGCTCGAAGGTGCGCTGGCGCACGGCCTGCGTCACCCTTGCATCAGGCGAGGTGAGACTCGCCGTGCCGCTCTCGAACGAGAAGCCGTCACCCGTTATGTCGCCCTCCCAGCACACACTGCGCCCCGAGCGCAGGGCGCCGACGACACGGCTTACGAGCGTGTCGAGCGGCACATTGAGGAACTTGTGCCCGCGGCGGTTGGCAGGCACGTCGAGCGGCACGTACTCATTGAACGGCTCGTGCGTGTAGCTGGTCATCGCCACATAGTCGCCGGGCAGGCACACGCTGTGCGCAAACTCGCGCGTAGTGTACTCCGCACTGTACATCCACACGCGGCGCGGCAGGGGGTTGACGGCCGTGTCGAGCATGTAGGCCACGCGGCTGCGCAGCCGCGTCAGGCCTATGCGGTGCACCGCAGCCTCCTGCGCCAGCCTCTCCAGCCTGCGGCAGAGCACGTTATAGTTGCAGTCGGAACGGTAAGCATCGTAAGGCATCGCGCCGTATTCCTCCAAAGCGTCGAGCAAGTCGGGAGCCACGCCCGTGGCGTCAACGGGCACTTGGCCGCCCGAAAGGTAACTGCGCCCGGCCTCGCGCTCAAGTACGCGCCGCGCCGTGTAGGCCGGAGAGAGGTTGACCGAGTCGCCCTGCATCAGCCTGTCGCTCTCGATGACGGCCAGCATGGCGTAGACCCAGCACAGCGGCGACCGCCCCTGGTCCTTCACGGGCGTAATCTTGTTCATCGTCTCGACGGTGAACACAGGCTTGCCGGCCGGCTTCCTGCCGCACGAACACAGGCAGGCAAACGCCAAAAGTGAGACTACAAACGCCTTCATGGCCGCAAAATTAATGAAAACAAGCCAGCCCTGCAAATTTTGCCAAAGGCAAATGGTTTTGCAAAAGGCGGCCTTTCACCTTCCGAAAGGCCGTCTTTCACACGCTAAAAGGCCGCCTTTCGCATTGCGAAAGACGGCCTTTTGTAAAGCACTGAATACCAACATGTTACGCAAGCGGCAAGAAAGAGCCGTTGAAACGATGCGAAAAGGCCGTCCAAACGGTGCGTTTGGACGGCCTTTCATGTATGTTTCCACGGTCGGTATTGTTTCATTTCACGGTTTCGCCGTCGGCCGCTATCTCCGACGCGTTTATGTATCCGCGAGCCACGGCACGCACTATCAGGTCGGCCATGTTGCGCGCTCCGAGCTTGGCGAAGAGCCTCTTGCGGTGCGTCTCGACCGTGTTCTCCGATATGAAGAGCATCGACGCAATCTCCTTAGACGTATGCCCGCCGGCCAACGCCTTAAGTATCTCAATCTCACGCTCCGACGGATGCTCCATGCGCCGCTTGCTTCCGGATAGCTTCTTCTTCAGTCCGGGGCACAGATACTGCTCTCCGCTTACCACAGCCGTTATCGCTTCAATCATCTGCATGAAGTCGGTTGACTTCAGCATGATGGCGTTCACGTCCTTGTCGAGCATCCGGCGCAGCAGCCATATCTCCTCGTGTATGGTGTTGACGATGATGCGTGCGTCGGCATGGGCGCACCTTATGCTGTCTACAAGCTCGAAGCCGTCGATGTCGGGCATACCTATGTCTATTATGTAAACGTCGAAATGCCGTGACGGAAGAATGCGTATCAGGTCGGCCGCGCGGCTGAATGTCTCTACATTATGCACGCCGCAACCCTCCATCAGGCTCTTAAAACCTTCGAGTATGAGCACATGGTCGTCTGCAATGGCCACCGACAGGTCTTGCAATATATATTTTTGCGCCTCGTTCATCGGGGCAAAATTATACCATACATTCATAATCGCAATAACGGAAATCCGTGGTTTTCGTTGTTCAATTCATAATTCACAATGCATAATTCATAATTGGCTGCGCGTTGTAATTCATAATTCACAATGCACAATTCATAATTGTGGTGCTTTGCAACAGACCACAACGCGCAGCCAATTATGAATTATGCATTGTGAATTATGAATTGAACTATGGTTTTTCCATCCTTCCTTTCCATAGTAAGACGGCCACCGGCGGCCTCGGCGCGCTGCCGCATGGTGCGCCGGCCTATGCCTGTGCCCGGCCGGCCGTCAGGCGTACCGTTGTCGGTGACGGTCAGTGTAAGGCCGTCACGGGGCATGTCGAGGCACACGTCAACCTCCGTCGCCCCCGAATGCTTCATGGCGTTGCCCACGGCTTCCTGCACAATGCGGTACATCTCAAGGGCTGTGGCGTCGGGAATGGCGTCCCAGTCGGCCCCGTCGGGCGTCGCGGTGAACGACACAACGCAGCCTGCGGCCTCGCCTGCGCGTTGCAGATAGTCGTCGATTACCATGCAGATGTCGGCATAGTTGAACTCCGGCGGCATAAGCTCGTGCGACACGCGGCGCACCTGGTCGCGGCAGGCTGAAATCATGCGGGCCTGTTCGGCCATGTCGCACGCCCCCTGTGCCATGCGCAGCTGCACCGTGTAGAGGTCGTTGCACACGCCGTCGTGCAATTCTTTGGCCAGGCGGCCGCGCTCGCTTTCAAGCCCGTCGATGTAGCGTTGGGTAAGACGGCGGTCGGTGTCGGCCTTCAACCGGGCGAACTCCGCCTCGCTCTCCTTAAGCTTGCGCCGCTGCCCTTGGACGTAAAGCGACACCAGCACGGCGCAGACGAGCACCGCCAGCGCGCCCACGGCAATGTACATGCGCGTCTTGGCGAGTGTTGTTTCACTACGGGCGAGGGCAAGCTCCTTCTCCTTGGCCTGGTATTTCACGGTCAGGTCGCGTAGGCTCTCGGCCTTTTCGGCCTCGAAGAGGCTGTCCTTCAACGCCGTGGCGCGTCCCAGGCAGTCGTAAGCCTTGCGCCACTGGCCTAGCTTCGCCCATGCGTCGTGCATGTTATTGTAGCAATCGTAGACCACGAACGGCATCTTGTCAACGCCTTTGACAGAGAGTATTTTGTCAAACAAGGCGATGGCGGCGTTCCAGTTTTCGTGGTTCATCTCCAGGCCGCAGAGTATCTGGTAATAAGCTATGAGCGACATCGAGCTGCCGACCTTGCCCTCAAGCTCACGGCAACGGCTGCGCCAGAGGCGGTCGGCGGCCTTGTCGTTCAGGCGGTCGGACACAGCCACCATGTATGCCGCGGCGCTCAAGGCCGAGTCATACTGCTTCACATCAACGGCATAGCCGTAGGCCTCGGAGAGCAGACGGGCGGCCTGCTTGTTGTCGCCGCACATGAGGAACACCAGTCCGTCCTGCGCCATGACCTGCGCCTTAAACTCCTTGTCGGCGCAACGCCCGGCCCAGTCGGCGCACATCCGCGCGTAATACGCCGCCTGCTCCTTGTGCTGCATGTCTACATGTAGGATGGCAAGGTTGAGGTACAGCACGGCCGCTTCCTGCCGCGCGTCCTCCCCGGCGCGGCGCCTGTAGGCCTCGGTGGTGCACAGCTTCATCGCCTCGCCGTAGCGTTCAAGGGCTTCGTCGAGCTTTCCCATCGTGCGGAGGTACACCCCGAGCGACGAGTTTACGCCCACAATGGCCGTAGTGTCGCCACGGCTTACAGCCTCGGCAAGCGCCTTCTCGGCCACGATTACGGCCGAATCGTTCTTTCCCTCGGCGTGAAGCGCGTCGGCTTTCTGCCGCAAGGCGTCAAGCGTCTCACTGCCGTATGCAGCAGAAAAGGCCATGACTGAAAGTAAGAATAACAGCGTTTTCAATGTCTTCATGCAAGATAAAGTATTAGGTTCACTATGCAAAGATAGCATAAAAAAGCCTTCCGAAGAACAAAAGTATAATGATTTTCATGCCTAAACGACATTATGGACGCGGAAAGTTGCCGCCAAACGGTGTAATAAAACCACCCGTACGCCGTTTATATCATTGATGGACAGCGCGGAAAACAAGCAGAACGGCTACGCCCATGTACTGAAATACACGGGCATCTTCGGCGGCGTACAAGGCCTGAACATACTCATAGGCCTTGTGCGCAGCAAGCTCGTGGCCCTCATCCTGGGACCGGCGGGCATGGGACTGGCGTCGCTGCTGAACACAATAGTCAACTTCGTGTCGCAGGCAACCAACCTCGGAATATCGTTCAGCGCAGTAAGGCACCTGTCGGAAATATTTGACAGCGGCGACCAACGGCGCATAGCGGCATACGTGAAGACCGTCCGCTCGTGGAGCATTGTGGCCGCCCTGGCAGGCGCGGCGGTGTGCATGGGGGCCGCACCACTGCTCGCCGGGTACGCCTTCGGCAGCGAAGGACACGCATGGCAGGTAATGGCACTCGCGCCTACCGTGGCCGCGATGGCGCTGACGGGCGGCGAAACGGCAATACTGAAAGGCGCGCGCCGCCTGCGCGAGCTGGCCAAGACGCAGGTGATGCTGGTCGTAATGTCGCTCGTCGTGACTGTACCCACATACCTGCTGATGGGCGTCGGCGGCATAATACCCGTAATAACGCTCACCGCACTGGCCGCCCTCGGCGTTACGGCGCGCTTCTCGCTGCGCCTGTATCCGCTCTCGCTGCGCGGCGCGCGGCGCACTCTTGGCGAGGGAACAGACATGGTGCGCTTGGGGCTGGCGTTCATAATGTCGGGCGTGTTCGGCAGCGGAGCCGAGATGATAGTGCGCTCGTTCCTCAACACGGCAGGCGGACTTGACACCGTAGGCCTGTACAACGCAGGCTACATCATCACCGTTACATATGCCGGAATGGTGTTCACAGCGATGGAGACCGACTATTTTCCGCGCCTCTCGGCCGTCAACCACGACACCGAGGCCGTCAACACGGCGGCCAACAGGCAAATAGAAGTGACGCTGCTCATCATCGCGCCCATGCTGACGTTCATGCTCGCGGCCCTGCCCTGGCTCATACCGCTGCTGTACAGCGGCAAGTTCACGCCCGTAACGGGCATGGCACAGGCGGCGGTGCTGGCAATGTTTGCAAAAGCATTCACCACCCCCTTGGAATACATCACCCTCGCCAAAGGACACTCAAAGGCTTACCTTGCACTCGAATTCGCATTCGATGCCGCCTTCGCCATCCTCGTAATAATGTTTTTCAGGCGGTGGGGCTTGACAGGAACAGGCTTCGGGCTCTTGGCTGCTTACATGGCAAACACGGTCATGATATACCTATACGCACACATAAGGTATAAATACCGCGTATCTAAAAAGGTATTGACCTACGCTGGCATACAATTCCCGATAGGCGTAGCGGCCTATGCCTGCACATTCATAGACGACACTCTAATATACATCGCGACGGAAGCGGCTGCCACAATAGCCAGCACCGCCATGTCTTTATACATATTATATAAAACACATCGGCATGGGACAAGATAAAAATGAAGTGGCTGAAAAAGCGGTAAAGGTGTCTATACTCGTCGCCGTTTACAACGCGGAGAACAGCATCGGGAAATGTCTAGACTCGCTTACTGCACAGACTTTGAAAGACATTCAGGTAATCTGTATTGATGACGGTTCGACAGACAAGTCACCATCGATACTTGACGAATACGCAAAACATGACAAACGGATAAACGTAATACACCTCAAAGAAAACCAAGGATTAGCACACGCAAGGAATATCGGCCTCAACATTGCCAGAGGCGAATATACATGTATGCTTGATTCTGACGATTGGTTTGCCCCCGATGCCTTGAAAAAAGCCGTTGAAGTCTTTGAAAAACACCCTTTCACCGACTGTGTACTGTTCAAGTTCATACTGGTATTTCCCGATAGGGAAGAAACCTTTAAAATGCCGGATTTTGACGTACTCAACGGCCAAGAGGCGTTTAGCCTTAGTTTGGGATGGCGCATACACGGAGTATACATGGTGCGGACGGAAATACACAAGAAACATCCTTATGACGAAACTTGCCACCTTTACAGCGACGAAAACACAACGCACATACATTATGCCATGTCGCGTGAGGTTAGGAAATGTGACGGGATTTATTACTACCTGCAACATGAGAAGTCGGCAACACACTCTATAAGCGTGCGAAGGTTTGACAAAATGAAGGCTGACTACAGCCTTCGTACGCAAATAACAAGACTCGGTATGCCTAAAAGAACTATTGATATGTATGAGAACCTGAGGTGGCTAAACATCGTAAACACGTACATGTTTTACCATTGCCATGGTAAAGAACTTGTACGGAAAGAAAGGATTTACGGCCTGGAAGAGATGAAACGAGCCTGGAAAAGCATAGACAGGAAAGCCTTGGACACCAAAACCACATGCAAATTCGGCTACATGCCAATGCCTGTATGGAGCTTGTTCAGATTGCAGGAATGGGCCTACTTCACACTTAGAGGACTGCTCGGACGGAACAAATAAATACGAAGCCGTTTTTATCCCAGAAACAACCGGTTTGCAAAACACGGCCTTTTACCTCGCAAAAGGCCGCAAAACGCACGGCAAAATGCCGCCTTTCAGCGTGTGAAAGGCGGCATTTTGCATCTCGGCACGATAACACGTGTATGATGTAAGGTTTGCTCAATGACGACGAAAGCGCCCACCCGTTTGCATGGTATGCAACACATCAAGCTCTGATACATCACATTTCGCACGCCAGGCCACGGCAAAAGGCATAAAAAACGGAGGGGAAGGCTGCACGCCCTCCCCTCCGGATGAATATTCGGAAATATTTTCCCTTTGACGCAAAATGTTACTTCACGGCTTCCGTGCGGCCCTTGCTCTTCTCCTTGCGGCCGAGAGTGAGGTAAGCCACAGGCGCGGCGATGAAGATTGACGAGAACGTACCAAACACGATACCGAGTATCATCGTCAACGAGAAGCTGCGGATGCTCTCGCCTGCAAAGAAGAAGCAGATGATGAGGACGAGCAGCGTGGCCGTACCGGTGTTGATTGTACGCGCAAGCGTCTGGTTCAGAGAGTCGTTGAACAGAGTCCAGCGGTCACGCTTTGTGTACAAGCCCATGTTCTCGCGGATACGGTCGAACACGACCACCTTGTCGTTGATTGAGTAACCGATGACGGTAAGGATTGCTCCGATGAACGTCTGGTCGACCTCAAGCGACATTGGCACGAGGCCCCAAAGCAGCGAGTAGATACCGAGCACGAACAGCGTGTCGAACGCCAGCGCGATGGTAGAGCCGAGAGAGAAGGCCACGTTGCGGAAGCGCAACAGTATGTAAAGGAAGATAGCCACGATAGCCAGAAGCACGCTGATGACGGCTCCCTGGGTTATGTCCTTTGCCACTGACGGGCCTACCTTGGCACTGCTTATGATTGAACCACCCTCGCGGATGTCAGGATTGCGGAACTTAGAGATGTCCGTCTGGGTGACAAGCCCGGCCTTGGTGAGCGAATTAAAGAGTATGCTCTCTACCTCGGCATCAACGTTCTGGTCGTTGGACTCTATTTTGTAGTTGGTCGTTATACGGATGTTCCTGCCATCAACACCAAGAGAAATAGCGCTGAACGTAGACTCGCCGAACGCTCCTTCGAGGGCGTCGCGTACCTGCTCGGGCTGTACCGGCTTCTCAAACTGTATCACGTAGTTGCGTCCGCCGGTGAAGTCGATGCTCTTGCTGAAACCCTTGAACAGGAAGCTCAGGATGAACACGACAGTAAGTATGCCCCAAATGGTGAGCGAACGCTTGGAACTGCCCATGAAGTTGAAGTTTGTGTTCTGCGGCAACTTGCGCGAGAAGCCCGTAGTGAAGGTAAGGCCCTGCCACTTGTCGCGCTTCATCTGGCGGTCATATACAAGACGTGTCATGTACACTGCCGTGAAGAACGAGCAGCACAGACCGATGATGAGCGTAACGGCGAAGCCTCTGATGGGGCCGCTGCCGAATACGGCAAGGATTACACCAGTGATGATTGACGTCAAGTTGGAGTCGAAGATGGCCGAGAATGCGTTTTTATAACCTGCGTCGATAGCCTTCTTTACATTGAGCCCCTTAGCCAATTCCTCCTTGGCACGCTCGTAAATCAGCACGTTCGCATCGACCGCCATACCCAGTGACAACAGCAAACCGGCGATACCCGGCATGGTAAGGGCGGTCTGGAACGAGCTCATTATTCCCAACGTGAAGAACAGGTTGAACAGAAGGGCCATGTTGGCCAGCATACCCGGAATGAAGTTGTACAGCACAACCATGTACACCATGAGGATGATGAAGGCTATGATGAACGAAATCAAGCCCTGCTGGATTGACTGCGCGCCGAGCGTCGGGCCGACAACGTCCTCCTGAACGATGCGTGCAGGAGCAGGCATACGTCCCGACTTGAGGGTGTTGGCAAGGTCTTTGGTGTCCTCGATGGTGAAGTTTCCGCTTATTTCAGAGTTTCCTCCGCTTATTTCTCCGTTAACGCGCGGTGCGCTGTAAACGGCTCCGTCGAGCACAATAGCTATCGCGCGGCCCACGTTAGCCTTGGTAAGCGAAGCCCAGCGGCGTGCGCCGTCGGAGTTCATCGACATGCTTACGACCGGGCGGCCCATCTGGTTGAAGTCGTCACGGGCGTCAGTTATGACGTCGCCTTCAAGCGGAGCGCGTCCGTTACTCTGCGTAACCTTCAGGGCGTGCAGCTCAAATATGTTCTTTGATGACAGTCCGTCAGCCGGCTTTGCGCTCCAAAGCAGCTTCACGTCGGAAGGAAGTATGCGCCTTGCAGCCTCCGAATAGATAATCTTGTTCACCGCTGCGGTGTCACGGACATGGGCATAGCCGACAAGGCTGAGCGCACCCTGCCCCGTAGTCTGCAAACGAGAGAGCAACGGATGCTGCTTATATGCCAGCTCGGCCTGTGCGTCCGCCTTTGAGGCAGAAGCCTCTGCGGCAGCGGCACCATCCTTTTTCAGCTGGAACTTGGGCTTTACCGTAGTCGATTTCGCCGCATCGTTGGCAACGGCCGCGGTGTCCTTTACGGCCGTAGTGTCAGCCCCTCCGCCTGCGTTGGCCTCAATCTGGTCGAGCTGTACAAGGTAAGGAGTGATTTCCTCGCTGTTGAAAGTCTCCCAGAACTCGAGGTTCGCGCTACCCTGGAGAAGTTTGCGGATGCGCTCCGGCTCCTTGATACCAGGCATTTCGACCATTATTCGGCCTTCCTGTCCTTCGAGTTTCTGTATGTTTGGCTGCACGACACCGAACTTGTCGATACGGTTGCGCACCACGATATACGAGTTGGCGATGGCCGACTGCACCTCGGCACGCAAGGCTTTCTCCACCTCTGCGTCGGTGCTTTGCGTGCTTACTTGGCCTTTCAGCTGCTGTGTGGCGAAGATTTCGGCCAGTCTGTGACCGGGAGCATTCTGCCTGTAATACTTGATGAAGAGCGAGATAAAATCTTTCTGGCTCGTCTCCTCCTCTTTCTTTGCCTGCTCCATCGACTTGCGGTAGACGGCATCCGTCTTGTGGTCGGCAAGCATGTCAACCACGTCGGGCACGGAAATCTCGAGCACCACGTTCATTCCACCCTTGAGGTCAAGGCCGAGTCCGATTTGAGTCTCAAGGCACTTCTTGTAAGAATAGATGCCAAGGTACTTCACGGAGTCCTTGTAATCCTGCTGTGCCACAGGGTCTTTTATCTTCGCCGCCTGGCTGTCATAG
>ERZ1664506.50-NODE-50-length-11090-cov-8.009787_pt1 | contig 11090 bp, 9 predicted proteins | sample MGYA00575341_ERZ1664506 | MGnify/ENA primary metagenome ERZ1664506 (study PRJEB40874, sample SAMEA4040754) | Gallus gallus | biome: gut; material: content | place: India | collected 2016-01-01 | study: EMG produced TPA metagenomics assembly of PRJEB14491 data set... | reverse complement strand
TCCGCGAACCCGTTGCAGCTCTTTCTGTTATTCCTCTATTTGCCGTTGCTGTGCCTTCACCATTGCGCCCTGTGAGCGCTGGAAGGCGGCGTATGCGCGCACGAAGCGCAGGCGGCGGTACATCTGTGCGAAGTTCTTTGCACTGAAGATGAACATCAGCTTGTCCTGCACGGTACGCCGGGCAGCGAGGTAACGCATCGACTTTACGTATCTTGCCTTGCGCTCGTCGAGCTGTTTGTTGAGCGTGGAGAGCTGGCTTTCGAGCATCTTTATGCTGTTGTCGATGTGCAGTATTTCGCTTTGTATGGTGTCAATGGAGCGTTTGTGGCGGTCAATCTCCGTGCCCAAGGCCACAAGGTTGCCGAGGCGTTTCTTCACGTCGGCCTTGTTTGCGCGCAACAGCCGTTCCTGTTCCTTTATTTTGCGCTGCACTCCGGCACGCTGGTTGCGCAGCCCCTTGATGGAGTTGGTTTGGTATTTGGCGGTGTTCTTTTTCTTGGTTGTGGTGCGTTTCTTTGTAACGCGCGTTGTCTTCGCCTTCTTCCGCGTGGTCTGTTTCTTGGTCTGTGCGGAGAAGGGGAAGGCTATCGCCAGTGCGAAAAAAAGTATAAGGAGTCGTTTCATTTACATTTTCAAGAGTCGGTTCATTACGTCCTGCACGCTTACTTGCCTGTATTTGCTTGACACGGAGGTAAAGGTGTCCCAGTCGCTGTCCGTGTCTATGCCGTCGAGCGATATGTTCACGCTCATCGGCTTGCTGCTTTTTACGGCGTTGCTTTTCATAAGCAGCGTTATGTCCGTCGGGAAGTGCTTGCGTCCCACGGGCTTGAACGAGCCGTAGTTGCATGTCACGGTGGTCTTGCCGGACGACTTGCCGCTATATGTTACGTCAACCGAGCGGAGTCGTCCGCTCGTCTTGTCCGCGCTCCATTGGTACTCCATGCTGCCGCGTTTCAGTGATACAATAGTGTTGGCGACGGCGTCGTTGAACGTTACGGAGAACTTTTTAAGCGATGAATCCGTGATTTTTTGCTCTCCGGGGACGAACAGCTGGTTCCAGAAGAGGGCTTGCAGGGCGTAAAAGTCAAGTCCGTTCTTCTGCAAGAAGTCAACGTCGGCGTAGCTGGCCTTGACATATTCCTTGTTGATTCGGTCCATAAGGAGCACGTAGTCTTTGGCAAACTCGAGGCGGCCAACCTCCATAAGGCCGAACGGAGTAAGCTGGATGCGTATTACCTCGTCCTTCTTCATCCTGAGAGAGCCGCTTACCGACAGGTCTTTCCGCCCTGTGTTGATGGTGAACTTGATTTTTGACGATATGCTGCGGGTGTAGACTTCGTTGTCGTAAATCTTGCGCATGAAGTCTATCTTGCGGTTTTCAGCCGATGCCATTGTGCTTGCCGTGCCCGTGGCCGACGACATGGCGTCAACCGATGCCTTCTTAGTGCCGCATGAAACGACGGCGAGTGACGCCGCGATGAGCATCATGCAAAAGTACAGCTTGCTGTTATTCTTCCACATATTTCTTGAGTTTTATTTTGCGTCTGATGGCCTTGTCGTTCTCCGCTCCTGCCTCCAAAGCCTGCTGCCAGAACTTTACCGCCCCGTCGGTGTCGCCGTTCACGGCGTGTATATCGCCTGCATGTTCAATTATTACGGCGCTTTTCGTAGTGTCGTTGTCCACCGCCATGTTGATGTATTGCATCGCTTCGGCATATTTCTTGCGCTTGAACAATATCCAAGCGTAGGTGTCCAGGAAGGTGGCATTATCCGGTTCGGCCTGTACAGTGCGGTAACTCATCTGCTCGGCCTTTGCCAGTTCGCGGTCCTCTTCAGACAAGTAGTAGGCGTAGTTGTTAAGGCAGCCAAGGTTGTCGTCCTTCCATTGCAGGCACGAGTCATACGCGGCATAAGCCTCTTCGGCAAGTCCCTTGTCGTGGAGGATGTCGCCCATGATGGCGTAGAAGTCTGAAACGAGGTCCTTGTTGCTCTGTTTGTTGATTTGGCTTACGCCCCGGCGCAGTGCGTCGAGCGCGCTGTCATCGTCGTCTTTCTGTACGTAAGCCAGACCGAGGAAGTAATAAAACGCCAATTCATCGGGGTTATAGTCGATTGCCTGGCGTGAAAGCTCGGCCACGCGGTCGAAGTCTTGCTCGCCCCATTCCGCCTGTATAAGTTGCAGGCGGGCACCGGCGTTGTCAGGAGAGATTGCGAGCACCGTTTCGAGAACTTTCGAAATGGAGTCCTGCGGCATCTTTTTCAGCGTCATGTATGCGGCGTACAGTTCGGCCATGTCTGACGTTTCCTGCGGCTGGGCGAGTATTTTCCTGAAGAGGTTGAGCACTTTCGAACTGTCGCCTCCTTGCTGTTCGCATTCCGCCACGGCCTGCCTTATCAGCACAATCTTGCTGTCCGTTGGCGTTTTCGTGCTTACCAGCAACGCCTCTTGCAGCGAGTCGGCGCGTAGGGTCTGCTTTGTCGTCCTGTAATAGTCTATCATCGACATGCGTGCGTTGGCGTTTTCGGGCTCGGCTTGCAACACTTCGGCGTATTGCCGGTAAGCTTCGTCGGCCTTTCCGTTCTGCAACAGCCAGTTGCCCATCATCACACGGTAGTTCATGTCATTGGGATATTTCGCCGCCATCGACTTCAATTCGTTAAACTCTTCCTGCTTTTTGCCTTGCAGGGAGTAAACCCTCATCTTGGCGAGGGTAAGGTCTTCGTTGGCGCCTTCAAGCGTTTCCATGCGTTCGAGCACGTCGAGCATCTTGTCGTAGTCCTTCTGCCGTCCGTAGAGCTGCGCCAGTATGTCAAGCACGTCAGAGCGTTCGGGACTGTTCTTTGCAAGCTTTTCGTATGCCTTTGTAGCCTCGGCGAGGTTGTTAATGCTGAAATATCCGGCACCGAGACGCTCCAGATAGGCGTTGTTTGCAGGGTTGAGCTCTGACGCCTTCTTTACGTCGGCAAGTGCGGCGGAGTCGTTTTTGAGTATTCCGTCATAGAAAGAGAGCATGAAGTAAGCCTCGGCGGCGTTGGGGTTTATGGTGAGGCAGTGCTGCAACAGGTCGTAGGCGGCGTCGAAGTTGCCGCTTGTCTGCTGCTTTATGGCTTCAAAATAATATATCTTGAAGCGCAGGCTGTCGTTGTGGCTGATGGCCGGCAGGCTCACAAAGGCGGCTTCCTCCGTTGTGTCTGTGGGCTGTACGGCTTTAGCTCCGCCGCAACTTATGGTAAGCGTGGCCGCAGATAGCAATGCCAGGAAATATTGAATGGAACGTGTCATGTATGTTTCCTTGTAAGAGGATGTGGCTTATTTCACTCCGGTATGTCCGTAGCCGCCGGCTCCGCGCTCGGTGTCGTCAAGCTGGCTGACGGTCTCAAACCGTGCCGTCTCGTGCCGCGCTATTACCATTTGGGCAATGCGCTCGCCGTCGTTCACGGTGAAGTCGTCGCCCGAAAGGTTTACCAGGAGCACCATTACCTCGCCGCGATAGTCGGAGTCGATTGTTCCCGGCGAGTTGAGCACGGTCAGTCCGTGCTTCAGGGCGAGGCCGCTGCGAGGGCGTATCTGCGCCTCGTAGCCTTCGGGCAGCGCCATGTAAAGACCTGTGGGTATGAGCTTCCGCTCCAGCGGACGCAGCGTTACGGGCGCGTCGATGTTGGCCCTTATGTCCATGCCGGCACTCTGCGGCGTGGCGTATGCTGGCAGGGGCTGGTGCCCCTTGTTGATTATTTTCACTTCAATCATGATGCCTTCTTATATTATTATAAGGTGCAAAAGTAACGAATTATATTCACATAAAGGCTGTTTTGCCGCTAAAAAGAAAGAATTTAGCCATTTTTAGATTACTTTTGCGCCAGAGTAATTAAGGAGTAAAGGAGTGGAGAAGTAAAGGAGTTAAGTAGAAATGAATTGCCGGTAAGTTGTTCATTGCTTGGGCAATACGCATTGTCGGCTCGTTTTGTTTTGTAAAAATGCAAAGTCATTTCTACTTACTCCTTGTTTCTCTTCTCCTTACTTCTAAAACAAAACGATTATGAATTGGGAAAAACTTATATCCGACAAGCGGCTCGGGCAGGAGCACCGGCACACCGTGCGCCATGACGACCGTTCCGAGTTCAAGCGCGATTACGACCGCCTTATCTTCTCCGCCCCCTTCCGCCGTATGCAGAACAAGACCCAGGTGTTTCCTCTGCCGGGCAGCATCTTCGTGCACAACCGCCTGACGCACAGCCTCGAAGTGGCCAGCGTGGGGCTTTCGCTGGGCAACGACGTGGCCCGCGCCGTCATGAAGACACGCCCGGAGCTGGCCGCGACGCTGCTGCCGCAAATCGGGACGGTGGTTAGCACGGCCTGCCTGGCGCACGACATGGGCAACCCTCCGTTCGGACATTCGGGCGAGAAGGCCATACAGACGTTCTTCACCGAGGGTGAGGGCAGGACGTTGAGAGGCAAGGTGAGCCCCGGCTTCTGGGCCGACATAACCCACTTTGAGGGCAACGCCAACGCCTTCCGCCTGCTGGCGCACCGCTTCAAGGGCCGTCGCGAGGGCGGCTTCGTGATGACTTACACCACGCTGGCATCCATAGTGAAGTATCCCTTCGCCTCGACCGCGGCCGAACGGGGGCACGGCAAGTTCGGCTTCTTCACCTCGGAGGCTGACATTTACCGTAAAATCGCCGATGAATTGGGTATAATTTGCAAATCGGCCGACGGCCAACCGCTTGAATACGCGCGGCATCCGCTGGTGTATTTGGTCGAGGCTGCCGACGACATTTGCTATGAAATAATGGACATCGAGGACGCTCACAAGCTGAAAATAGTGACGTTCGATGAAACCGAGCGTCTTTTCCTCGACTTCTTCGATGAAAAGGCGCAAAACCATATAAGGCAACGCATAATAGACGAGGGCATCACCGACGAGAACGAACGCGTGGTCTACATGCGCGCCTGCGTAATCGGCGCGCTCGAAAGGGCGTGCGTCGATGCCTTCATGCGCCATGAGGAGGAAATCATGAACGGCACGATGGAGGGCTGCCTGGTTGACAACATCGAGCCGAGACTGGCCCAGGCGTACCAAAAATGCGCCATTTTATCGAAGGAAAAAATCTACAAGAGCAAGCCCGTGCTCGACGTGGAGCTGAGCGGTTACAAGATTATGGCGACGTTGATGGAGGCCATGGTAAGTGCGGCAGTAGACCCCTCGCGCTTCTATTCGCGCCAGCTCATCAGCCGTGTGAGCAGCCAGTACGACATCGACGCCGACGATTTGGAGACGCGCATCATGGCCGTCATCGACTATATCAGCGGCATGACCGACGTGTACGCACTCGACGTGTACCAGAAAATCAACGGCATCAGCCTGCCAATAGTGTGACCTTGCGGCACGCCCGGTGCCCGGTGAAAATATGAAAGGCCGTCTTTTGCATTGTAAAAGGCGGCCTTTCGCATTGTAAAAAGCCGTCTTTTGGAAGGCAAAAGACGGCATATTGGAAAGTAATTGATAATCAGATAGTTGCAAAGCGGTTAGGAATAAGCTTCAGTCAAACAGCTCTTTGAGCACCGGGAGCGACTTTAGCTCGGGAAAATCCGGCACGTGCAGCTGGTAATACCTTAATATAATATCGGCCATGCGGCCGCGCTCCGCGCGCGACATGCGGTACAGGTGCATCGTCGCGTAGTTCATGCGTAGCAGCAGTTTTATCTTCTCCGCCTCTTCGGGAGGCAGGCAGTCGGCGTGCGCCGGGACGTCGGTGAGGAAGCAGCTGGCGCGCAGGTCAAAGCGGCATCCGGCCGTGTAGCCGTCAAGGTTGGGGTAGAAGCCGAGGAACTTGGCCAGGCGCGTCATGAATACAAGGTGGAAGTTGGCGAAGCTGCGACCGCATCCGTCAAGCCAGCGCACGCTGTTCTCCACGTAGGCGAAGAGTGCGTCGTCGGCCAGTTCGCCGCGCGTGGCACCGCGCAGGAACTCCGCCGTGAACATGGCTATTGCCAGTTTTGCCGGGCTGAAGGGGATTGACGCGAACGGAACGGCCACGCGCGCCTCTTTAAGCGGTTGCAGTCCGGTGCGCTGGCGCAGGTCGATGACGGCCTCGATGATGAAAAGCGGTTGGAAATATTGCTTCTTCAGCTTTGCCTTCGGCGCTTTCGACAGCTTTGCAATGCACGACATGCGGCCGTGCGTGGCGGTGAGCAGGTCGATGACGGTCTTCGACTCGCCGTACCTGAAGCTGTGAAGCACAATGGCTCTGGTTTTTATAAGCATCATGCAAAAATACTCATTTTTAGGCCATATACGCGAAAATTATTGAAAAAAGTTTGGCCGTTTCAAATAAAACCCCTACCTTTGCACCGCAAAATCGCAACCACGGTCCCTTCGTCTATCGGTTAGGACGAGAGATTTTCATTCTCTAAAGAGGAGTTCGACTCTCCTAGGGACTACAATAAAAACAACAAGGAAAAGGAATAAAGCAAAGATGGCAAATCACAAATCATCAGTTAAGAGAATCCGTCAGGACAAGAAGCGTACATTGCACAATAAATATTATGCAAAGACAATGCGTAACGCCGTGCGCAAATTGCGTGCCATGACTGACAGGGAAGAGGCTTTGAAGCTCTACCCCGCAGTGCAGAAGATGCTTGACAAGCTGGCAAAGACCAACATCATCCACAAGAACAAGGCCGCCAACTTGAAGTCGAGCTTGGCTTGCCATGTCAACAAGTTGTGATAAGGCGAATTATAAATAAGAGACAACTTTTTACAGGCCGCAACATCCTTAGCTGGAAGTTGCGGCTTTTTTCATGCCCCGATTGCAGGTCCGTACGGCTTGTCTTGCATAAATGTGGGCCGAAAACTTGTACGTGACGGGGAAATTTATTACCTTTGCCTATACCCAGTAGTTTTGTTTGAGTCCATGAAATACATGTCCATATCCCAAGAGAAGACAAGGCTGTGCCTGCTGGCCGTCGCCGTGTCGGCATGGTTTGCCGTGCAGGCGGTCGGACAAGACACGGCGTCGCTGCTTGACACGCTTGACATGACGCTGCGTGAGAGCCACAAGTACATCGATGCCCGGCGTGCGAAGATAGCCGGGCTGAAGGCCGAGTTGGCGCGCGCCGCCACTGATGCGGAGCGTTACCGCCTGACTGGACGCCTGCGCGAGGAGTACCGCTCGTTCGACATCGACTCCGCGCTTTACTTCGCCAACGAGAAGATGGCCGCCGCCCGCCGCATAGGCAACGCCTCGTACATAAGCGACGCACGCATGAACCTTGCAGAGGTGAGCGGAGTCTATGGCATGTACAAGGAAGCGTTGGACTATATAGACAGTGTTGACAAAGGCGTGCTGGACGTTTATCAGATGGAATATTACTACCACGTTTACCGTAACATCTACGGACTGATGGCCGACAATTGCAGCAACGCCGTGATAAAGAAACGCTACCTGGCGCTGACCGACAGCTACCGCGACTCCATCCTGCTTGTAAACAGCCCGGGGTCGTTCAACTACGTCATCGTGAAAGCCGACAAGGACAACGTGCACGGACGGTACGATGAAGCCATAAAGATACTCAAAGGCGCTTATTCCAAGTTTGACAACATACATGGCAAGGCTCTGCTCGACTATTCGCTGGCTATGGCCTACGCCGGCAAGGGCGACACCGCCAACGAGAAACGGCACCTCATACTCTCGGCCATAAACGACATTCGTTCGGGCATACGCGAGTACACGTCACTAAGGCTGCTTGCCGTAATGCTCTATAAGGAGGGCGACGTAGACCGCGCCTATGCCTACATGACGCGTTGCATGGACGATGCGGCGGCCTGCAACTCGCTCTGGCGCATATACGAAGTGCAGAAGGCGTTTCCTATAATAAATAAGGTGTACCATCATAAGCTTGACAGGCAGCGCATGGTTATCTTCTGTTCGCTTGTCTTCATCATATTGCTTACATTGTTCCTCGCCGTCGCCATACTGGTGATAAAGAAGCAGATGCGCAAGGTTTCGGCGGCGCGCAGGCAGGCGCAGGAGGCAAACGTCAGGCTGAAAGAGCTTAACCGCGAGCTTAGCGAAAGCTCGCACATCAAGGAGGAGTACATCGCCCACTACATAGACCAGTGCTCGCTGTACATCGACAAGATGGACAAGTACCGAAAACACTTGCAGAAGGTGGCGCAGAAAGGCGGCGCGAAGGAGCTTTTCGAGGAGATACGCTCAAAGTCGTTCATAGACAACGAGCTGAAAGATTTTTACGCGCAGTTCGACGACTCGTTCCTTAACCTGTTCCCGAACTTTGTCGACGACTTTAACAACCTGCTTGTGCCGGAGCAGCGCATACGCCTGAAGCCGAGCGAGAAGCTTAACACCGAGCTGCGCATCTTCGCCCTGATACGCCTCGGTATAAGCAGCAGTACGAAGATAGCCAACTTCCTGCGCTATTCGGTCACTACCATTTACAATTACCGTGTGAGGCTGCGCAATGCCGCGGCGGGCGACCGCGAGAAGTTTGACGATGCGGTAATGATGATTGGAAGGTGCGACGACGGCGACTGACGGCAAGTCCGCCGTGGAGCGTTCAGCGGCGTATCGCATGGTGTTTTGCAATTAAAAACATATCAAGTAGGGTGTTAACGCACCCTACTTTTTTATTCCCCATACGTTTGTTCAACTTGTTGATAATCATTGATTTACGTGTTTTAAAACCCGTTTCCCAGCTACTTTTTGGCTGAAATCGCGGAAACACGCTTGCATTATTCATTAATTTTGCAACGTGGCTTCGGCCATCATGGGAACCTTACCTGACAATGCGCGTGCGGCGCAGCTTGAAACGACAACCGTAAACAATAATTATAACGAAATGAGAACAGATTACCTTAAACGAGTGAAGACGTTGATAGCCTGCCTTGTGCTGGTTTCAGCGGCGGCCAATGCCGACACTGTGAAGTCGCCTGACGGCAATATCGGCGTGGAATTCAAGTTGGACAACGGTGTCCCGGTTTACAATGTTGCTTACAAGGGCCGCCTTGCGGTGAAGGACAGCAGGATGGGTCTGGAGCTGAAAGACGGCAAGCACCTCACCGAGGGGTTTGTGCTTGATGGCACGGACACGTCCACTTTCGACGAGACGTGGCGCCCGGTGTGGGGCGAGGTAAGCCAAATCCGCAACCATTACAATGAATACGTGGCGCGGCTCCGCCAGCCTTCGACGGACAGGAAGATGAACATACGCTTCCGTGTGTACGATGACGGCGTAGGCTTCCGCTACGAGTTCCCCCAGCAGAAGAACCTTGTGTACTTCACAATCAAGGAAGAACGCACCGAGTTTGCCATGACAGGCGACCACACGGCATGGTGGATTCCCGGCGACTACGACACCCAAGAGTACGATTACACCGAGTCCCGGCTGTCTGAAATACCGTCGCTTTTCGACTCGGCGGTGAGCTACAATGCCTCGCAGACAACCTTCTCGAAGACCGGCGTGCAGACTTCGTTGCAGATGAAGACCGCCGACGGCCTGTACATCAACATCCACGAGGCCGCCCTCATTGACTATTCGTGTATGCACCTCAACCTCGACGTGCCTACGCTTACCTTCCGGTCATGGCTCACCCCCGACGCTCTTGGCGACAAAGGCAACATGCAGACGCCATGCAACTCTCCTTGGCGAACAGTTGAAGTGTCTGACGACGCGCGCCGCATACTCGCCTCCAAGCTGACGCTAAACCTCAACGAGCCGTGCAAACTGGAAGATACGTCGTGGATTCACCCCGTGAAATACATGGGCGTATGGTGGGAGATGATAACCGGAAAAAGCTCTTGGTCGTACACCAACGAGCTGCCTTCGGTCAAGCTTGACAGCATTGACTACTCAAAGATGAAGCCCAACGGCACGCACGGAGCCAACAACGCCAACGTGCGCCGCTACATAGACTTCGCCTCGAAGCACGGTTTCGACCAGCTGCTCATCGAGGGATGGAACATTGGATGGGAAGACTGGTTCGGCCACGAGAAAGATTATGTGTTCGACTTCGTGACGCCTTACCCCGACTTCGACATCAAGGCGCTCAACGACTACGCCCATTCCAAGGGCATGAAGCTCATGATGCACCACGAGACTTCAAGCTCTACGCGCAACTACGAGCGCCACATGGAGGCGGCTTACCAGCTTATGAACAAGTACGGTTACAACTCGGTGAAGAGCGGATACGTGGGCAACATACTGCCGAGGGGCGAGCACCACTACGGCCAGTGGATGAACAACCACTACCTGTACGCGCTGAAGGAGGCCGCAAAGCATAAAATTATGGTGAATGCCCACGAGGCCGTGCGCCCCACGGGACTGTGCCGCACATACCCCAACCTCATCGGCAACGAGTCGGCGCGCGGCACAGAGTACCAGGCTACGGGCGGAACGAAGACGCTGCACGTCACCGTGCTGCCGTTCACACGCCTGAAGGGAGGCCCCATGGACTATACTCCCGGCATCTTCGAGATGGATATGAAGAAGCTCAACCCCAACAACTCGTCGCACGTCAACGCCACAATCGCCAACCAGCTGGCCCTGTATTGCACCATGTACAGCCCGTTGCAGATGGCGGCCGACCTGCCCGAGAACTACGAGCGGCACATGGACGCATTCCAGTTCATCAAGGACGTGGCCGTTGACTGGGACGACTCGCGCTACCTCGAGGCCGAGCCGGGCTACTACGTAACCGTGGCGCGCAAGGCCAAGGGCACCGGCAACTGGTTCGTTGGCTGCGTGGCGGGGCAGAAGGAGCACACCTCGAAGCTCTCGCTCGATTTCCTCGACAAGGGCAAGAAGTACATCGCCACCATATACGCCGACGCCAAGGACGCCGACTATAAGACCAACCCGGCGGCTTACACCATACGCAAGGGCATCGTAACCTCTAAGACACGCCTGACGCTGCGCGCCGTAGAGGGCGGCGGATACGCCATAAGCCTGTTCGAGGTGAAGGACAAGTCGGAGACAAAAGGACTGAAAAACATTAAAAATTAACAATTAAAAAGTACGCGAGTTCGGTATAAAATGTTTTTTCATAAACATTCAAAAACCGCCTTTGTAG
>ERZ1664506.47-NODE-47-length-11640-cov-9.236944_pt1 | contig 11640 bp, 6 predicted proteins | sample MGYA00575341_ERZ1664506 | MGnify/ENA primary metagenome ERZ1664506 (study PRJEB40874, sample SAMEA4040754) | Gallus gallus | biome: gut; material: content | place: India | collected 2016-01-01 | study: EMG produced TPA metagenomics assembly of PRJEB14491 data set... | reverse complement strand
AATCAGGCTCATTGGGCTTATAAAGGCAATAAGCCCGATGGGCAAAATTAGCCCAATAAGAACGGCGAAACAGGCTGCTCGCTAACTGCCTGATAATCAACGCGCTTGCGAAAGGCCGTCTTTTAGCCTGCAAAAGACGGCCTTTTAGCCTGCAATTCATGGCCTTTTGTAACGCAAAAGGCCGTCAATTGGAAAACAACTTTTTCGCCATTTATTTTGCATTTAGCCTGATTTGTGCTAATTTTGTGGCTTGAACAAAATTTAAATCATCATGCAACAGAACTTTTTAATCTACAATACGCTGACCCGTAGTAAGGAACGCTTTGAGCCGCTGCACGCCCCCAACGTGGGCATGTACGTCTGCGGCCCTACCGTCTACGGCGACCCGCACCTCGGGCACGCACGCCCCGCAATAACGTTTGACGTGCTCTTCCGCTACCTGAAGCACCTTGGCTACAAGGTAAGGTACGTCCGCAACATCACCGACGTGGGCCACTTGGAGCACGATGCGGACGAAGGCGAGGACAAAATAGAGAAGAAGGCGAGGCTGGAACAGCTTGAGCCGATGGAAATAGCGCAGTATTACACCAACCGATACCACGACGCGATGGCCGCGCTCAACGTGCTGCCGCCGAGCATAGAGCCGCACGCCACCGGCCACATCATCGAGCAGGAGGAGCTGGTTAAGCAAATTCTCGACAACGGCTATGCCTACGAGAGCAACGGAAGCATATACTTCGACACGGAGAAATACAACAAAGACCACCGTTACGGCATACTCTCCGGCCGCAACCTTGACGACGTGAAGGACGCCAGCCGACAGCTCGACGGAGTGGGAGAGAAGCGCAACCAGGCCGACTTCGCCTTGTGGAAGAAGGCACAGCCGGAGCACATCATGCGCTGGCCGAGTCCCTGGAGTGACGGTTTTCCCGGCTGGCACTGCGAATGTACGGCAATGGGCAGGAAGTATCTGGGCGACCATTTCGACATACACGGCGGCGGAATGGACCTCGTCTTCCCCCACCACGAGTGCGAAATAGCGCAGGCCGTGGCATCGCAGGGCAGCCAGATGGTGAAGTACTGGATGCACAACAACATGATAACCATCAACGGGCAGAAGATGGGCAAGAGCCTCGGCAACTTCATTACGTTGGAGCAGTTCTTCAAGGGAGAGCACAAGCTGCTGTCAAAGGCCTACTCGCCCATGACAATACGCTTCTTCATACTCTCCGCCCACTACCGCGGCACGGTGGACTTCTCCGACGAAGCCCTGCAAGCCAGCGAGAAGGGACTGTCACGCCTGATGACAGGCATCGCCGACCTGAAGCGTATCAAGCCTGCGAAAGAGAGCAGCGCGCAGGTGAAGGAGGCAGTCTCCACACTGCGCCAGAAGTGCTACGACGCGATGAACGACGACATGCAGACACCCATTGTGATAAGCAACCTCTTCGAGGCTTGCCACCTTATTAATATTATACTCGACCACAAGGCCGACATATCGGCCGCCGACCTGGCAGAGCTTGAGGCCGTGATGCGCCTCTTCGCGCTCGACATTCTCGGTCTGAAAGAGGCCGACGCAGGCGGAAGCAAGGAGCGCGAGGAAGCCTTTGGAAAGGTGGTTGACATGGTGCTCGACCTCCGCGCCAAGGCAAAGGCAGCCAAAGACTGGGCTACGAGCGACCGCATACGCGACGAACTGGCCGCCGCCGGCTTTGAGGTGAACGACACCAAGGACGGCAGCGTGTGGCGGCTTGACAAATAGGCAGCCCCCTCCCGGCCGCCCCGAGGGGAGGAGCGTGGCCGTAATGTAAGGTTATACATATATGAAGAAGGTGAGAAACATCTGCAAAGCTATCCTTACTCCTTCCCTCACGGGGAGGCAGGGAGGGGCTTCGTGTTTGTTTCTTATTTTCTTTTTATCCCTCATCCTTTCTTGTTCCAACAGCAAGAAAACCTACGTAATAGGCGTTTCGCAGTGCAGCGAGGACAGCTGGCGCAAGAAGCTTAACGGCGAGTTGCGTGATGCAACGTACCTGCACGACAACGTGACGCTGCGTGTCGTGTCGGCGAATGACGACGACAAGTTGCAGACAAGGCAAATAAACACCTTTACGGACGAGGGCGTCGACCTGCTGATTGTCTCCCCGAACCAGATTAATACGGTAACTCCTGCCATCGACCGGGCCTACGACAGCAGCATACCCGTCATCCTTCTTGACCGCAAGACGGGCGCGGGCAAGTACACGGCGTTCATCGGAGCGGACAACGAAAAGATAGGACGCACCATCGGAGAGTACATCGCCACGCGCCTCGGAGGCAAGGGAACGGTCGTTGAGATACGCGGACTTGAAGGCTCGTCGCCTGCCATCGAGCGCCATAACGGTTTTGTTTCGGCCATAAGCAACTATCCCGGCATACGCCTGTTGGCCAGCGAAAGCGGTACATGGTTGCAGCAAAGCGGCGACGAGGTGGCAACCAAGATGTTCGCCAAAGGCATCGTGCCCGACTACGTTTTCGGGCAGAACGACCGCATGGCGCACGGCGCATGGCAGGCGGCAAAGCGGTTCGGACTGGTCGGAAGGATGCGCTTTGTAGGCATAGACGCGCTTCCCGGCAAGGACGGAGGCATCGACTTGGTGCGCCGCGGCGTGCTCGACGCGTCGTACATATACCCTACGCGCGGCGACCTTGTGATGCGGCTGGCTCTCGACATACTTGAAGGCAGGCCATACGAGCGCGACAATTACATGAAGGCCGCGCTCGTAACGAAGGACAACGCGGAGACTATGCTGATGCAGGCGGAGGAGATGAGCCACATCAGCGGTCAGCTGGAGAAGCTGAACGGGCGCGTTGACTTCTTCTTTACGCAGTACAGCCACCAGAAGGTTTACTTCCTGCTGTGCATCATAATACTTCTTCTTGTCATCCTGGCGTTCGCCGCTTTCTACCGTATGGTGAGGGTAAGGCGGCGCATGGAGCGCGAGGCGGCGGAGGCTAAGATGGCTTTCTTCACCGACATGAGCCACGACCTGCGCACTCCGTTGACGCTGATTGCCGACCCGGTGGAGCGTATTCTTGACGACGAAAACCTTACCGGACGGCAGAGGCACATGCTCGGCATAGTAAGGCGCAACGCCGCGCTGCTGCTTAAGTTGGTCGGCGAAATACTGGATTTGCGCAAGATACAGGGCGGCAAGATGGATTTGACGGTGACGGAGTTCAACCTTGCCGACGCCGTAAGGCTGTGGGTTGACGACTTCAAGCCGCTGGCAGCGTCATATGAGGTGACAATCGTGCAGAAGGCCGACGGCGACCTGACCGTCAAGGCCGATTATTATAAGGTGGAGCGAATATGCTACAACCTCATAAGCAACGCACTGAAATACAACCGCAAGGGCGGAACGGTGACGGTGGAGGCTGTCCGCCGGGGCGGCAACGTGGAAATAACGGTGGCCGACACGGGCGTGGGCATACCCAAGGATGTGGTAAGCCGCGTGTTCGACAAGTTCTACCGCGTGCGCGGCGGAGGTTCGGGCACGGGCGTGGGGCTGGCTGTTGTCAAGGCGTTCGCCGAGCTTCACGGCGGCCGCGTGTCGGTGAAGAGCGTCGAGGGCGAAGGCTCCGAGTTCAAGGTTGAGCTTCCGCAGAAAGTGGAAAATACCATACCGTCAACACCCGACACCCTCTCCAAACATCCCGAAAGGAGTGAGCAGTATATGCAAAAGCGGCGAAAGGCGTGGATAGAAGACGTTGATGACGATATTGACGGCAACCGTCAAGGCATGTCAAGCACCCTCCCTTCGGGAGGATTGGGCTATGTTGCAGAGCCTGACGGAGCGTCGGCGTCACGTCCTTTGGTCCTTGTTGTCGATGACAACGCAGACGTGCGCGAGTACGTTGCGCAACTGCTGGGCGGCGAATACGACGTGTGCCAGGCCGCCGACGGCAAGGAAGGGCTTGACATGGCGCTCAAAACCGTGCCCGACCTCATAGTGTGCGACGTGATGATGCCCGTCATGGACGGCCTCGAGATGTGCCGCCGCGTCAAGGCGGAGACGGCCACCAGCCATGTGCCCGTAATCCTGCTGACATCCAACGCGCATGAAAACCAGCGCGCCGAGGGCTACGACTGCGGCGCCGACGCTTACATAACAAAGCCTTTCTCGAGCAAAGTGCTGCTCTCGCGCGTGCGCAACCTCTTGGAGAACCGCAAGCGGCTGAAGTACGTCTACGCGTCGGGCGCGGACGACGAGGCCAGGGACGAGGCCGACCCCGACAGCCGCTTCATGGCCGACTTTGGCCGCGTGGTACGTGAGCGCATGTCAGACTCCAGCCTGAGTGTAGAGACGATAAGCTCCGCCCTCGGGCTTAGCCGCGTGCAGATGTACCGCAAGGTGAAACAGCTTACGGGCCAGTCGCCCGTCGAAATAATACGCGTCACGCGCCTGAAGAAGGCCGAACGCCTGCTGAAGACCACGCAGATGACCGTCTCCGAAATATCTTACGACGTTGGTTTCTCGTCTCCCTCTTATTTCTCAAAGTGCTTCAAGGACTACTTCGGCTGCCAGCCGGGCGAGGTGAGGGAGAACTCGTGAAGCACCGTTGACAAACCGATGTTTTGCGAAAAGCTGTTCATTCGCATTTGTTTGGGTGGCATATGTTTTTTATTGGCTATAGATTGATGTCGTTAGCCAAATATACCCTATTATAAAGCCAGGCGGTCAGTAACCGTCATTGCCTTAACGGCGACTTTCAGTTCCGCGCTCCGACGCGGAATCCAGTGAATATAATAGGCTTTATTGGGCATCCTTGATGTTTTCTGGATTCCGCGTCGGAGCGCGGAATGACGGTTACCGACCGCCTGGCTTATAGTAGACGGCTTGTTGTAGATACACAGAAAATCAATCCAAATAAACTGAGGATGAATTCGAAAGGCCGCCTTTTAGCCGCTAAAAGGCGGCCTTTCGCAGTGTAAAAGACCGTCTTTTGCAAGCCGAAAGACGGTCTTTTGCAAGCCTGCGGGTAACTGCCTGGCAGTCAACGGCATATGTAAGGGTACATAATAGGCCGCCAGGCGGTGTGAAAAATCGTTCAAAATGTATCAAAAATGTTGCATGAACGATTTTTTACACGCGTTGAAATGATATTGCAACGCGCGTATTCCGCAAGGCTATAAATTTGCGGTGAAGGAAACGAAAATATTGTTTACTAACCAAAAAACAAAACATTATGGTAAAACACATTAAAAGAATGCTGCTAAGCGCAGTGTTCCTCGCTTCAGGTGCGTTGGCGTTCGCCCAGCAGGTTGACGTCAGCGGCACGGTGAAAGACGAGGCCGGCGAGCCCGTAATCGGCGCGACCGTGGCCGAGGAGGGCACGAAGAACGCGACCATCACCGACTTTGACGGCAAATTCAGCCTGAAAACATCGGGCGACAAGCAGCTGACGGTGAGCTACATCGGCTACAAGACCGTAACCGTGAAGCCCGCGCCGCAGCTCGACATCGTAATGGTTGAGGACAACAAGATGATGGAAGAGCTTGTCGTCACCGGTTATACCACGCAGCGCAAGGCCGACTTGACCGGCGCCGTGTCGGTAGTCAACATGGACGACATCGCCGACCTCAACGAGAACAACCCCATGAAGGCTCTCCAGGGGCGCGTGCCGGGCATGAACATCACCGCCGACGGTAACCCAAGCGGCTCCGCGACAATCCGCATACGCGGTGTGGGCACGCTCAACAACAACGACCCGCTGTACATCATCGACGGCGTGCCGACCAAGGCCGGGATGCATGAGCTTAACGGAAACGACATCGAGTCGATACAGGTTTTGAAGGACGCGGCCTCCGCTTCAATATATGGTTCGCGCGCGGCGAACGGCGTCATCATCATAACCACCAAGAAAGGCAAGGCCGGACAGCTGAAAATAGACGTTGACGCGTCGCTCTCCGTGTCGATGTACGCCAACAAGCTTGACGTGCTCAACGCCAAGGAGTTCGGCCAGGCCATGTGGCAGGCATACGTGAACGACGGCCAGGACCCCAACACCAACCCGCTGGGCTACCGCTACGACTGGGGCTATGACGCCAACGGCTACCCCAAGCTGAACGGCATCTCGATGCAACGCTTCCTCGACTCGGGCAACACCGTACCCTCGGCAGACACCGACTGGGTGGACGAGACAACGCGCACCGGCATCGTGCAGAACTATAACGTAGCCGTAAGCAACGGCTCGGAAAAAGGCTCGTCGTACTTCTCGCTGGGCTATTACAAGAACCTCGGCATCATAAAGCACTCCGACTTCGACCGCTTCTCAGCGCGCATGAACTCGGAGTACAAGCTCATCGACAACGTGCTGACCGTAGGCGAGCACTTTACTCTCAACCGCACGTCGGAAGTGCAGGCACCCGGCGGCTTCTTGGAGAACGCCCTCCAGTTCAACCCCTCGCTCCCCGTGTATGACATCAACGGCGAGTTCGCAGGTCCGGTGGGCGGCTATCCCGACAGGGAAAACCCCGTGGCACGCCTCGAGCGCACCGCTGACAACCGCTATACGTACTGGCGCATGTTCGGCGACGCTTACATAAACCTCAGCCTTTTCAAGGGTTTCAACATACGTTCTACCTTCGGTCTCGACTACGCGCAGAAGAAACAGCGCATCTTCACGTATCCCATAACCGAGGGCAACGTGGCCAACGACAAGAACGCCGTTGAGGCCAAGCAGGAGCATTGGACAAAATGGATGTGGAACGCCGTGGCTACCTACAACCTTGAGATAGGCAAGCACCGCGGCGACGTGATGGCCGGTATAGAGCTTAACCGCGAGGACGACGAGTGGTTCTCGGGCTACAAGGAAGACTTTACCATACTCAACACCGACTTCATGTGGCCCGACGCCGGCGTAGGCTCTGCCCAGGCATACGGCTCGGGAGAAGGATATTCGCTCGTATCGTTCTTCGGCAAGCTCAATTATACTTACGATGACAAGTATCTCTTCTCGCTTACCGTGCGCCACGACGGTTCGTCGCGCTTCGGCAAGAACAACCGTTACGCCACCTTCCCGTCAGTTTCGCTCGGATGGCGCATCAGCCGCGAGAAGTTTATGAAGAACCTGACGTGGCTCGACGACCTCAAGCTGCGCGCCTCTTGGGGACAGACCGGTAACCAGGAAATATCCAACATCGCCCGCTACACCATCTATGTGCCCAATTACGGAGTGACCGAGTCGGGCGGACAGAGCTACGGAACGTCTTACGACATAGCCGGAACCAACGGCGGAAGCATACTTCAGTCGGGCTTCAAGCGCAACCAAATCGGCAACGACGACATCAAATGGGAGACTACCACACAGACAAACATAGGTTTTGACTTCTCCATGTTCCGTCAGACCCTTTACGGCTCGTTCGACTACTATTGGAAGAAGACCACCGACATACTCGTGCAGATGGCCGGCATCGCAGCCATGGGCGAGGGCAGTTCGCAGTGGATTAACGCCGGAGAGATGGAGAACCACGGCTTCGAGCTTAACCTCGGCTACCGCAACCAGACTTCGTTCGGCCTGAAATACGACATCGCAGCCAACATCTCGGCTTACCGCAACAAGATTACCGCGCTGCCCGCCACCGTCGCAGCGAACGGAACCTTCGGCGGAAACGGCGTGAAGAGCGTCATAGGACACCCCAACGGAGCGCAGGTAGGATATGTTGCCGACGGCATATTCAAGTCGCAGGAAGAGGTTGACAACCACGCAACGCAGGAAGGTGCGGCGCCAGGACGCATACGCTGGCGCGACCTTGACGGCAACGGCGTTATCAACGAAGCCGACCAGACGTGGATTTATGACCCCGTACCCGACTTCAGCTACGGCCTTAACATTTACCTTGAGTACAAGAACTTCGACCTCACGATGTTCTGGCAGGGTGTGCAGGGCGTCGATATAATCAGCGACCTGAAGAAAGAAACCGACCTTTGGAGCGGCCTGAACATAGGCAACCTAAACAAGGGAGCGCGTGTGCTTGACGCCTGGACGCCGCAGAACCCCAACTCAAGCATACCGGCGTTGTCGCTCAGCGATGTCAACAATGAGAAGCGTGTGTCTTCGTATTTCGTTGAAAACGGCTCGTTCCTCAAGCTGCGTAACCTCCAGTTGGGCTACAACGTGCCCAAAGAGTTCGCCAAGAAACTCAAGATGGAGCGTCTGCGTTTCTACCTAAGCGCGCAGAACTTATGGACCATCAAGAGCAAGGACTTTACCGGCGTAGACCCCGAAAACCCCAACTTCGGCTATCCTATACCGCTGAACATCACCTTCGGTATTAATGTAAGCTTCTAAAATACACGCTAACCATAAAACAAGGAAACAATGAAAAAACTGTTATATACAACCGCTTTGGGGCTTGCACTTCTCTGCACGGGCTGCTCGGACTTCCTCGAGGAGCAGGTGCCGCAGGGTACCATTGACAACGAACAGCTGAAAAACCCCGAATATGTGGACAATCTTGTCATCTCGGCTTACGCCGGATGGATTTCGGCCGAGGACATCAACTCGTCCTTCTCGATGTGGAACTACGACGTCCGCTCGGACGATGCCTACAAGGGAGGCAACGGAACGAGTGACGGCGACGTCTTCCACAACCTCGAAATATCGCAAGGCGTCATGACGACGGCATGGAACATCAGCGACATGTGGCAGCGTCTGTACAACTGCATATCACGTGTCAATGCGGCGTTGCAGCAGCTCAACCAGCTTGACGAAAACTCTTATCCGCTCAAGCAGCAGCGTATCGCCGAGATGAAGTTCCTCCGCGGACACGGTCATTTCCTCCTCAAGCAGCTTTATAAGAACATAGTCTTCGCCAATGACGAAAACCTTTCGCCCGAGGAATACAACAACCTGTCGAACACTACGTACTCGAACGACGAGGGATGGCAGCAGATAGCCAACGACTTCCAGTTCGCTTACGACAACCTTCCTGACACACAGGCCGACAAGGGACGTCCTACCAAGGCGTCGGCGGCAGCCTATCTGGCCAAGACTTACCTCTACAAGGCTTACCATCAGGACAATCCTGACAACAACGAGGTGACAAGCATTAATGCGGATGACCTGAAGAAAGTAGTGCAGTACACCGAGAAAGCCATCTACCAGGCCGGAGGCTACGCCCTGGAGGCCGACTTCCACAACAACTTCCGTCCCGAACCGCAGTACGAGAACGGGCCGGAGTCGCTCTGGGCGATGCAGTATTCGATGAACGACGGCACCACTAACGGCAACTGCAACTGGTCTTTCGGCCTCATCGTGCCCAACATTCCCGGCGTGACCGATGGTGGATGCGACTTCTACAAGCCGAGCCAGAACCTCGTAAACGCGTTCCGCACCGATGCCGACGGCCATCCGTATTTCGACACTTTCAATGATGACGACTATGACGCGGCCACCGAAACCGCCGACCCGCGCCTCTTCCTGACCGTCGGAATGCCGGGTTTCCCGTATGAGTTTAACCCGAACTACATCATGGACAAGTCTTCTACATGGAGCCGCGGCAACGGTTTGTACGGCTATTACGTGACGCTTAAGCACAATGTTGACCCCGACAGCGAGTATCTTATAAAAGGTGCGTGGTGGGGAAGCCCGATGAACCACATCGTGCTTCGCTACGCCGACGTGCTCCTTATGCGTGCCGAGGCGCTCGTACAGCTTAACGACGGACGCATTGACGAGGCCATAAGCATTGTCAATGAGGTGCGCAACCGCGCCAAGCAGAGCACCGGCATGATAGCCGACTACCCCGCCAAGTACGGCTGCACGTTCAACATCCAGCCCTATACGGGCTCTTACGGCCATGACGAGGCGCTGAAAATAGTCAAGTTCGAGCGTCGTCTCGAGCTGGCGATGGAGAGCGACAGGTTCTTCGACCTGGTACGCTGGGGCGAGGCAAAGGAAGTCATTGACAAGTATTATGCCGAGGAGGCGGACAACTGCACGATATACCAGGGCGCGTCGTTCACCAAGAACAAGCACGAGTACCTGCCCATACCGTTCGCCCAAATCAGTGCAAGCAACGGCCATTACACGCAGAATTGCGGTGGATGGTGACATTTTAACCAAATAAAAAGACATATAACATGAAACTGAATATAAAGCAATTTGCGGCCATGTTGTTTGCAGTTGTGACGGTGTTGGCCGTTGCAGGCTGTGACGACGACAACACGTCAGACCTCCGCCTTGACGGAGACACATGGCTTACGTCCTTTGCATTGGACGGATATGAGGGCATAATCGACAACACCGCCAAGACGGTCAAGGTGGGAGTGCCCGAGATTTACGATGCACGCGCCATGGAAGTGACTGCCATCACGGCGTCAGAGGGCGCGGTAACGTCGATGAATGTTGGCGACGTGGCCGATTTCTCGCTGCCACAGAGCATAACGGTTGTCAACGGAGACGCTTACTTTGACTATACGGTAAGCGTAGTACACGACGCCGCACGCATAACATCGTTCAAGGCGAACGGCTACATCGGCGTTATCAACGAGCAGAACCGCACCATCACCGTGCGTGTGCCCACTACGGCAGACGTAACCGCCATGACCACGGAGATTGTCACTTCAGAGGGCGCTACGGTAACCCCGGCGTCAGGTCAGGTGGTCGATTTCACCGAGCCGGTAGAGTTTACGGTAACATACAACACCGCTACGGCGGTATATACAGTGACCGTCGTCAAGTCTGACGCGCCCAGCGCGGTCTACATCGGCCTGCCAGCCACCATCGACGGACTCGGCCTTGAGGAGCGCGCCGCAGCCGACTGGATGCTGCTCAACGTGGCAAACGCCCAGTACGTTTCGTTCGAGGACGTGCGCACAGGCAACGTAGACCTTAGCGAATGTAAAGTAATGTGGTGGCACCTGCACATCGACGGCGGCATTGACAACATGGAGAAGTTCGACAACGCGGCTCCCGAAGCATTGCAGGCCGTGCCTGCCGTAAAGGAGTTCTATGACAACGGAGGCTGCCTCCTGCTCTCACGCTTCGCCACATATTACGCCGCCAAGCTCGGCGCAACCCTCGACGGGAACAACCCGAACAACTGTTGGGGACAGGTAGAGGAGGATGGTGAAATCACTACCGGCCCGTGGAGCTTCTTCGTTGACGGGCATGAGGACCACCCGATATACAGCGGACTCGTGACAACCATTGACGGCAAGCAGGGCATTTACACCTGCGACACTGGCTACCGCATCACCAACAGCACCTGCCAGTGGCACATAGGAAGCAACTGGGGAGGCTATCCCACGCTTGACGACTGGCGCACGCTGCACGGCGGCATCGACCTCGGCTATGGCGGCGACGGCGCGGTGGTAGTATGGGAGTACCCGGAGAACGCAGCCGGAGGCCACATCCTCTGCATCGGCTCGGGAGCATACGACTGGTATTCTTACGACGTTGACACCACCAACGACCAGTATCACGGCAACGTGGCTACGCTCACTCTCAACGCAATCAATTATCTTACAGCAGACAAGTAAACAAACAGACAAGCACCAAGCCCCCTCCAAACATCCCCGAGGGGAGGCCTCCAATCCGCTTGCGGCAGGTGTAATTCAAATTAACTAATAGCAATTGAATATTAACCCATGT
>ERZ1664506.40-NODE-40-length-12468-cov-18.448079_pt1:0-10000 | contig 12468 bp, 7 predicted proteins | sample MGYA00575341_ERZ1664506 | MGnify/ENA primary metagenome ERZ1664506 (study PRJEB40874, sample SAMEA4040754) | Gallus gallus | biome: gut; material: content | place: India | collected 2016-01-01 | study: EMG produced TPA metagenomics assembly of PRJEB14491... | reverse complement strand
GGTGGCTAAGCCACCATACCTCGCCGGCGGCGGCAACTCGCAGGCTCATTATGCAAAAGGCACGCCGTCACATGATTTCTCATGCTCCGACCGCTTGTAGGCGCATGGTTTCAGGATCTCTTTCACCCTCCTGCTCGGAGTGCTTTTCACCTTTCCCTCACGGTACTGGTACACTATCGGTCTCACGGGAGTATTTAGCCTTGCCGGATGGTCCCGGCGGATTCGCGCAGGATTTCACGTGTCCCGCGCTACTCAGGGTTCCGCTATGCCGGCGCCCGCTTCGCGTAAGGGGCTATCACCCTCTATGGCCGGACTTTCCAGACCGTTCCGCTCGCCGTTGCCGTACAATCACGCGGCCCTACTACCCCCGCGCGGCCGGAACCGCGCGGGTTTGGGCTCCTCCCCGTTCGCTCGCCACTACTAAGGGAATCACTGTTGTTTTCTTTTCCTGCGGGTACTAAGATGTTTCAGTTCCCCGCGTTGGCCTCATGCCACCGGCATGATGGCATCCATAGGATGCCGGGTTGTCCCATTCGGGTATCCGCGGATTACAGGCCGTTTGCGCCTACCCGCGGCTTTTCGCAGCTTACCACGCCCTTCGTCGCCTCCGTGAGCCTAGGCATCCACCATGCGCCCTTGCTCGCTTTTCCTTCGTTTTCTCGCGACGCGCATACCGAAAAAAATACGGTACGCGCCGTGTTGCTTGTGCCAACATGTCAAAGAACGGACGCCGCACCGCTAAACGGAGCGGACAAGGTGGAGAATAACGGACTCGAACCGTTGACCCCCTGCTTGCAAGGCAGGCGCTCTAGCCAACTGAGCTAATCCCCCAGAGCCGTAGTCCCAGGCAGACTTGAACTGCCGGCCTCCACATTATCAGTGTGGCGCTCTGACCAACTGAGCTATGGGACTGGCACGGCAGGGACACGCCCGACCTACTTGCGTCTATTCAAAATTCACAGGCAAGGACACGAACAAGACAAGCACCACTTCTGCGGCCTCTCCAGAAAGGAGGTGTTCCAGCCGCACCTTCCGGTACGGCTACCTTGTTACGACTTAGCCCCAATCACCGGTATCGCCCTAGGCCGACCCTCGCGGTCACGGACTTCAGGCGCCCCCGGCTTTCATGGCTTGACGGGCGGTGTGTACAAGGCCCGGGAACGTATTCACCGCGCCATGGCTGATGCGCGATTACTAGCGAATCCAGCTTCGAGGGGTCGGGTTGCAGACCCCTGTCCGAACTGAGGCCGGCTTTCAAGATCCGACATGCCTTGCGGCAAGCCTTCCGTCTGTACCGGCCATTGTAACACGTGTGTAGCCCCGGACGTAAGGGCCGTGCTGATTTGACGTCGTCCCCGCCTTCCTCGCACCTTGCGGCGGCAGTCCCCCCAGAGTGCCCGGCCTGACCCGATGGCAACTGGGGGCGGGGGTTGCGCTCGTTATGGCACTTGAGCCGACACCTCACGGCACGAGCTGACGACAACCATGCAGCACCTTCACAGACGCCCCGAAGGGCCTTCCCGTCTCCGGGTCGTTCGTCTGCAATTCAAGCCCGGGTAAGGTTCCTCGCGTATCATCGAATTAAACCACATGTTCCTCCGCTTGTGCGGGCCCCCGTCAATTCCTTTGAGTTTCACCGTTGCCGGCGTACTCCCCAGGTGGGACGCTTAACGCTTTCGCTTGGCCGCGGAAAAATAACTCCCCCACGGCGGGCGTCCATCGTTTACCGCGCGGACTACCAGGGTATCTAATCCTGTTCGATACCCGCGCTTTCGAGCCTCAGCGTCGGTCGCGCTGCGGCAGGCTGCCTTCGCAATCGGGGTTCTTCGTGATATCTAAGCATTTCACCGCTACACCACGAATTCCGCCTGCCTTCCGCGCACCCAAGCCCACCAGTTCGCGCCGCAGTGCCACGGTTGAGCCGCGGCATTTCACGGCACGCTTAATAGGCGGCCTGCGCTCCCTTTAAACCCAATGAATCCGGATAACGCCCGGACCTTCCGTATTACCGCGGCTGCTGGCACGGAATTAGCCGGTCCTTATTCGTGCGGTACCCGCAAAACGCGACACGTCGCGAACTTTGTCCCCGCACAAAAGAGGTTTACAACCCGTAGGGCCTTCGTCCCTCACGCTACTTGGCTGGTTCAGGCTTGCGCCCATTGACCAATATTCCTCACTGCTGCCTCCCGTAGGAGTTTGGGCCGTGTCTCAGTCCCAATGTGGGGGATTCCCCTCTCAGGGCCCCTACCGATCGTCGCCACGGTGGGCCGTCGCCCCGCCGTCCAGCTAATCGGACGCATCCCCATCCCTGTCCGAGCCGAAGCCCTTTCGCCGCGACCTGATGCCGTCGCGCGGCCGCATCCCGCATTAATCCCCCTTTCGGAGGGCTGTGCCGGGGACAGGGGCAGGTTGGATACGCGTTACTCACCCGTGCGCCGGTCGCCGGCAAGGAGTGCAAGCACTCCTCCCGCTGCCCCGCGACTTGCATGTGTTAAGCCTGTAGCCAGCGTTCATCCTGAGCCAGGATCAAACTCTACACTGTATATAATTCTTTTCTTTTAACGTATACCTTCAAGGCCGCCTCTTACTGCCGGAAGGGAATGTCCCCTCCACGCAACAAAGGCGCTTCCTTACTCGCTCCTCGCCTGTGACAATCTTTCAAAGAACTTATGCCCGAGGGGGCAAACCCTCAAAAGCGGATGCAAAAGTACACACTTTACAAACAACCACCAAATATTGCAACGACTTTCTTATAAATATAACTCAAATTTAACAGACGTTTACAGTCAAAGGCGACAAAAGCGTAAATTACACCTTATTATTATATAGCGAGTGAGCACAAAACATGACATAAACGAAATGCAATGATGCAAAATTTTCTTGCCGTTTAATTAAGCATAAGGCTCATTTCTGCACCCTCTCCGTCGAAAATAAAACGGGCGAGAGCGTCGATTGTGAGCTTCACGGCCGACTGACAAGGCTCGTCGGTCTGGCGCACCGTTCCGTCTTTCAGCACATAATATGCGTTGTTCATGGGTATGTCGGCATCCCCTTCCACACGAATTACCATGTCAACGCCGGGATGTGTCTCGACGTAAAGGCGCAAAGCTTTCTTCGCGTCGATGACGCGCAGCATGGCCGGGATGTCCTCCGTCTGCGGCTTGTACGCCTCTCCGGCAAGCCGAATATCGTCACGGATTACGCCGTAGCCGTCTTCATCGTGCAGCAGCACGCAGTTCCTGGCGCGCTGAATGCGGTCAAAGTCGGCGAAAGAAACGGCCATTGGGTCAGCAGGAGCAGGCTTGCACGTTATCACTTGGGCGTATCCGCACTTGCCGTACCAGCCGTAAAGCCACGCCTCGGCCGGTATGAGGGAGGCGAAGACGGTGTCCTTGTAATACAGGCGGAAGTGCGCTTGGCGCATGAGGTTGTTGCCGATGTCCTGTCCGCGGTAGCTTTCCGTCACGGCAACGCCGCTGATGTAGGCGGTGTTTACCTCCCTGCCACGATACAGCATAGGGTAAGGCAGGGTCTGGAGGGCGGCCACCACGCGCCCGTCCAACTGACAACAGACGTTGTACTCGCTCCTGTACACGCGCGAAAAGTAAAGCTGTATGAACTCTTCGGGGTCTCCGAAGGTGTCGCGCCACAGCTCCATCGTCTCCTGGCGGATGCGTCCCTGGTCCTCAAAATCGGCCAAAGGATGCTTCTCCATGATGACGTTTTTCTCCAAAAGGATGTCGGGCTTGTACGAGAGTTTTGCCCGTCGCAGGCCCTCGTCGCCCATGTCTTCCTCGCGGTTGACGTAGTAATACTGTTCGGGTATGTGCCTGGCAAACTCCTGATTTATAATAGTGAACGCCCCTTCATAGCCCACGTCGGCCTTCTCCACGCACACGTCGAAGGTAGTCTGGTTAATCGGACACCCGTAAGTGAACGCCACCATGCGCCCGTCAACGAATATTGCGCCGCCCGTAAGCCCCAGCTTGTCCCATCGGTTGAAGGCGCGCGTCATCGAGCGCAACTCTTCCGACAGTTCCTCGTCAGGCTCGTCGCCGTTGTCTTCCTTCGACACGGCGCGCCATTGCCGCTCCACTTCGAGGCACTGCGGTATCAGCTCAGGCGTAAGCTCGCGGTATTCATAATCGGGATAGAGGCTCTTGAACTTGTTGATATGGTTGCGCTTGCTCTGGAGCTTCTTGCCGGAGAGGCTTACGAGCTTGTCGCGCAAGTAGATGTAGTCGCTGTAATCGCGGTCGGGCTTGATGTCGAACGTGTCGGGAAAATGCTTTTCGATGATGTCGCGCATGTAGTTGCACACGCCGAGCATGAGGAACGGATGCCCCATGGCAATGGAGTCGTCGCGTATGGCGCGGATAACGCTTACCGAGCATTCGTCGCACGGTTCCACCTTGAGCGAGCCGTCCTCCTGCCGCCGCGGACGCGGAACGGGCATCATGTAGGCCAGGTGGCGACCCGTGTAGAAGCGGAACACGAGGTAGTCGTCAACCACGGCGTACTGCGTGTTGTACAGGAAACGCCAGCTGATTAGGTTGGCGAACGACAGGTCGCAGTTCTGCCTTTCGCCGTAGAGCGTGAAGCTCTGTATCAGGTCTTTGTCACCGACGGTTACATCCTTGAACTTTATCATGGCATTGAAAGATTGCGTTACACACGGCAAATTTATAAAAAACGCGCGTAACGGCAAGCATTCCTGCACAACTATTTTCGCCCTGCGAGACCGCCGCCTGCGGCTGCTTTCACGGCGCGTAGCGGTGCGTCTGTAACCGACTGACTGTCAATGCGTTTGCAAAAGGCCGTCTTTTAGCGTGTAAAAGACGGCCTTTTAGCGTGCGATTAACGGTCTTTTAGAAGGCGATTGACGGCCTTTCGTCACCTGTAATACTGTAAGAAGGCGGCCAGCGGCACGCCCATGGCCGGATAATTGGGGTAAGGATGCGGATTGCCTGTCTGCAAACCGTCACGGCCGCGGCGGTAACCGTTCTCGCCGTCGATGGCCGCACCTATGTCAACAATATATATTCCCTCGGCTTCGCGGCGGTCGAACGTGGCTATGATGTTGCGCCGCAGCCGCCACATTGCAGCGTTCTGGCGCAGGGTGAAGTCGCCCGGCAGGTTGTCAAGAGAGCCGCACGTAGAACACGGCAGCAGTATGACAAAGCGTCCTCCGGGCACGGCCTCATGGTAAGAGCGCGCCATCTGCTCCACGCGGCGGTTCCATTCGTCAAAACAGGCATGAAGACTGTCGCGGAAATCGTTAAGCCCCAGCAGCATGAAAAAGAAGCGAGGCTTGTGCAACTGCCACATTTCCAGATACTTGCCGTAGTCGAAACGCCATGCGGCCTCGTCCACATCAGCGTCGCGCCAGCGGCGGCCGTCATAGGCGACGTAGCGTCCACGCCCGCTGTCATACATCATGTCGCCACGCCTGGGGTCGGCAAGATAGCCCGTAGAGGGGTCGAACTTAGACAGGCAACGGCCAAAGCGGCTGCAATTGTACACCGTGTCGAATCCGGTCACAAGGCCGCTCTCAACCCTGAAACAGTTTTTCCAGAAGGCTGTAGCGCCCCAATATCGGTGTCTGTCCTGCGGCTGCATGAAGCCGTTATAGGGCGTGATGTCGCCCTTGGAAACCTCGAAATACCGGGCCACGGTCCATCCGCCGCGCCCCTCGTCATACTGTCCGTCGGCATCCTTCACACCGCGCAGACCGACAAGCCGCAGCCCGGGAACATATCCCTTGTCGAGCAGCGCGTCGCGGAAGAACGCCCCATGCACGTAACTGTCGCCCAGGATTTGCGCCGTAACCTCGCCTCCGCCCGTACACTTGCGGCCTACGAGCACGGTCACGGTGTCCGTCATAAGCGTGTCGAAACGGTCGGTGTTGACCAAATCCACCACCATGCGCCGCTCCGTGCCTGCCTCCGGCCTCACCGTGACATACCTCGACGTGCGCCGGGTATAGGCCGCATCGCCGGAGAAACGCACGATGTCGTCATATGGCCGCCACCGCTTCACGATGGGTTCCATGAACAGTGTGTTGTCAACACCGGAAAGCATGTACACCTTGCCGGGCACGCTTATTTCGTTGCGGAAGCCTGTCGTCTGGGCGGAAGCGCACATACCCCATGCCGCAAAGGCTGCAATAATAATGTTTTTCATCATCGTCAGAATACAAATATAAAGCATTTTTCAACACACAGCGTAACGCCTTGTGCTACAACAAGTTACAACCCGTCTTACAAAAGGCCGCATATCGCGCCGCAAAAGGCCGTCTTTCATACGCTAAAAGGCGGCCTTTCAGAAGGCGAAAGACGGCCTTTCACAACGCGCCTTTACGCAAGGCATACAACAAGGGGCGTTGCGCTTGATGCGCGACGCCCCTCAGATTATACTTGGAAAATCAGTTTCTTTCCGGCAAGCATTACTCCGCACGCAGCGTGAAACGCTTGAACGCAACGACAGTAAGCTCCTTGTCGGCAGCGTGGAGATAGTCTGCAACGCTCATCTTGCTGTCCTGGATGTACTCCTGGTTGAGCAGGCAAGAGTCCTTGAAGAACTTGGCCATACGTCCCTTGGCGATGTTCTGTACCATCTGCTCGGGCATGTTGGCAGCCTTCTGCTCGGCCGTCTCCTTCTTGATTTTGCGTATTTCCTCGGCCTGTGCCTCGGTGATGTTGCCCTTCATGATGCCTTCGTTGATGTGCTCTTCGTTCTCTGCGATGTAGAGATTGAAGCCGGCCTTCTTCAGGGCAGCCTCTACGGCCTTGTTGATTTGCTCTTCCTTGGTCTTCTCGATGGCAACCTTCAGCTCGCTGTCCTTAACCTCCTGGGGTACGCTTGCCTCGTCGAGAGCCACCGGGTTCATGGCAGCCACCTGCATTGCGATGTTGTGAGCCTGCTCTTCGGCCGGCTTGTTGGTCTGCACCATGGTGCAAAGGGTGTGCTTGTTCATGTGGTCGTACACCGAAACATTGCCTCCCTCGAGATAGAGGTAGCCGTCAAGCTCGGTCTTCTCGCCCGTGATACCAGAGCGCGCTACGACCTCGTCCTGCACCGTGCTGCCGTTAAGCGGCAGAGCCTTAACCTCGTCAAGGGTCTTGGCCTTTGCCTCAACGGCTGCGTCGAGGATGCTCTGTGTCAGGGCGATGAAGTCAGCACCGTTGGCAACGAAGTCGGTCTCACACTTCAAGGCAATCATTGCGGCGAAGCCGTCAACTGCCTTTACCAGCACACAACCGTTAGAAGTCTCGCGGTCGCTGCGCTTAGCGGCGATGGCCTGGCCCTTCTCGCGGATGATTTCTATCGCCTTGTCGAAGTCGCCGTCGCTCTCGGTAAGAGCCTTCTTGCAGTCAGCAAGACCGGCGCCGGTCATCTTGCGTATTTTCTGTATGTCAGCTATTGATACAGCCATAGTTGTATTTCCTGATGTTATTAAATGTTAGTCAAAAATGGAATTATGCCTCGGCAGGTGCCTCTTCAGCGGCTTCCTCTGCTGCGGGAGCCTCAACCTCGGCCTTGGGAGCTTCCTCCTCGACAGCCGGAGCGTCCTTGCGGGCCTTGCGTGCGCGCTTGGGTTTGTCCTCCATTGCAGCGGCTTCAGCCTGCTCCTTGGCAGCCTTCTCGTCGGCTTTCTCTATCTTGCGCTCCTCAAGTCCTTCAGCGATGGCGGCGCAGCAAGCGTTGAGCACTACCTCGATGCTGTCCTTAGCGTCGTCGTTGGCAGGTATTACGAAGTCGATGTCGCGCGGGTTAGAGTTGGTGTCAACCATTGCGAATACGGGAATACCGAGCCTCTTGGCCTCTTTAACGGCAATAGCTTCCTTCATGATGTCAACCACGAAGAGTGCAGAAGGCAGACGTGTAAGGTCTGCAATAGAGCCGAGGTTCTTCTCGAGCTTTGCACGCTGGCGTGTAATCTGCAGGATTTCACGCTTTGAGAGGTTAGAGTATGTGCCGTCGTTCATCAGCTTGTCGATGGTAGCCATCTTCTTCACAGCCTTGCGGATGGTGGGGAAGTTGGTGAGCATACCGCCCGGCCAACGCTCGATTACGTAGGGCATGTTGACCGAAGCAGCCTTCTCGGCAACGATTTCCTTTGCTTGTTTTTTAGTAGCTACGAACAAAATCTTCTTTCCAGACTTTGCTATTTGCTTCAACGCGTCGGCAGCCTCGTCGATTTTGGCTACCGTCTTGTTGAGGTCGATGATGTGAATGCCGTTACGCTCCATGAAGATGTAGGGAGCCATTGCGGGATTCCACTTGCGCTTGAGGTGGCCGAAGTGGCATCCGGCCTTGAGCAGCATATCAAAATTTGTTCTTGACATTGTCTTTGTTTTTTAATTGTTGTTGTTTACTTTCCTTTTTAGTTTTGTTAGAACCAGCCCGTAAGTAACCGTCGGTCAGGCTGCCGCGTGGCGGCGTTCAGGCCGCTGCGGCGTTCCGATTATAGCCCGTGCGGCGGGTCTTATGGGTTTGGATGCTAAACGCGAGGCTTGCGCTTCCACGGAGGGAAGCGTCGAGCCAAACATTAACGCTTGCTGAACTGGAAGCGCTTGCGTGCCTTGGGGCGTCCCGGCTTCTTGCGCTCTACTACGCGTGCGTCGCGTGTGAGGAAGCCGTGGTCCTTCAAGTTCTTCTTGTCTTCGGCGTTGATTTTCACGAGGGCGCGTGCTATCGCGAGGCGCAGAGCCTGGCTCTGGCCGGTGAAGCCGCCGCCGTCGAGGTTGGCCTTGATGTCATACTTCTCGGCAACGTCGAGCAGCTGAAGGGGCTGCTTTACAACGTACTGGAGTATGCCAGAGGGGACATCTTCTGTTATGTCTCTTCTTTTTATGGTTATTTTGCCGGTGCCCTCAGTCAGGTAAACACGTGCCTCATCACCCTTGCGACGGCCTATTGCATTGATTTGTTCCATTGTCGCTTTGATTATTTGTACTGGTTAATATCTATTGCCTTGGGCTTCTGTGCCTGCATGTTGTGCTCCGTACCGTCGAAGATGTAGAGGTTGTCCATCAGGCTGCGTCCGAGCGGGCCTTTGGGCAGCATACCCTTTACGGCGTGGCGGATGATGCGGTCAGCACCGAAGGGGCGCTTGCGCAGCTCTGCCGGTGTGTTGAAGCGCTGTCCGCCGGGATAACCCGTGTAGCGTGTGTACACCTTGTCGGTCTCCTTCTTGCCGGAGAATACGACCTTTGCGGCGTTGATGAGGATTACGTTGTCACCGCAGTCTATGTGCGGGGTGAAATTTGGCTTGTACTTTCCGCGCAATATCTTGGCTACCTTGGAGCAAAGACGGCCTACGACTTGGTCTGCAGCGTCGATAACGACCCACTCCTTATTAACCGTTTCCTTGTTGGCGGAAATAGTCTTGTAACTTAAAGTGTTCATTTCTAATTTTAAAATTACTACTAAAAAACGTTTTCTTTCTCTCTTGAACGGCGATTCACTAACCGTCGCGCTCGGCCAAAAGCGCGGCTATTAACACGCCGTTCCGGGGGTTCTAAGTGCTCCCCCGATAATAATCGGCGTGCAAAGGTACACATTTTTATTATATGCGCAAGAACGAGGGGAGAATAAATATATGTTTGTTATTTATATTTAACATTGTTTTTAATTGAAGATTGGGAGTTGATTTAATTGAGAATGGAGAATTGGGAATGGATAATTATGATTACCATTGACGCTCGCCGAAGCCTTATTTGCGGTTAGTAGCAATAGGCAACCCAAGCTTTCTCCCATCGGGAGGGTTGAGGTTGGTTTCCAATATGCCACCTTTCAGCTTACGAAAGGCAGTCTTTCGCATTGCAAAAGGCCGTCTTTTAGCGGCTAAAAGACGGCCTTTTGCAGAGCATTTTGCAACCGTCTGATTTTCAATTAGTTAAAAAACGCATTAGAGTAAAGCACAGATGGCGTAAAAAAGGTGGTTCATCCGCAAATCTGTTGGATGTACGTGTACGTCAACCCACGTCCCGAAGGG
>ERZ1664506.38-NODE-38-length-12728-cov-6.838712_pt1 | contig 12728 bp, 9 predicted proteins | sample MGYA00575341_ERZ1664506 | MGnify/ENA primary metagenome ERZ1664506 (study PRJEB40874, sample SAMEA4040754) | Gallus gallus | biome: gut; material: content | place: India | collected 2016-01-01 | study: EMG produced TPA metagenomics assembly of PRJEB14491 data set... | reverse complement strand
GCGAGCAGCTGCGCATCATGTTGGCAAACCTTGAGACGCAGGAGAACGCCATGATGCAGCTTTTTGCAGGTGTAACCGAGCGCGACACGATGGAGGCCGTGGTGAAGTATGTGCCTGTAAAGCCTGTAGAGCGGCAACTGCTATTCCGCTTTTCCAAGTGGATTGGTATGACAGATGCCGACGACCTTGGCGGCAATCCTTATTATATAAGCGTGGAAGACAAGCATGTCACGCCGTCTATACATGAGGAACTGCTAAGCCGGAAGAAGGCAAAAGACAACGGCGGACTTTACGTAAACCTGCCCGGAAAAATCCTGATTACATTGTATAAGGGCAACGACCAGTGGGCGGCTTATGAGCTTTATGCCGCACAGTTCGGCACTGTCGCTGCCTTGGACGGAGACCTTTTCGGCAAGAAGCTGTTTACAAGCGTCGTCCTCAATCCCGTGACAGGCAATCTGGAGAGCATCGAGATAGACAACGCCAAGAAGTGATTTTACATGTTGATTTAAAGGATGTTGCGCCGTAGAGCGGGCGCGGCATCCTTTTATTGTGAATAATGATTAAAAAGATGTCCTGTTACGCAAGGTTGGGCGTATAGGCAGTGTTTCATTGTTGAATGATAAAATTAAGAGCTATTAGATTATGAAGACAATGAAATTCCTGGCCGGATGTGCAGTCGCAGTCATGGCCGTGTTCTCTTTCTGTTCGTGTGACAATGATGACACCTACTATTATTATCCGCCAATGCCTGACGCGCTGGTAACGGTTAAGCCAATCGAGGGTGCGGGCTTTTACATGCAGCTTGACGATGTTACGACGCTTTATCCGGTCAACATGGCCGCTTCGCCTTTTGGCGACAAGGAGGTGCGCGCCTTGGTGTGCTATCACGAGGTAAAGCCTTTGAACGAATATTATGACAAGTTTGTCGAGGTGGAGTGGATTGACAGCATTCTGACAAAGCCTGCCGTGCCATATCCTGCCGACGGCGATGTGTCTGAATACGGCGACGACCCCATTGAGCTTGTGCGCGATTGGGTTAACATTGCCGAGGACGGTTATCTTACGCTGCGTTTCCGCACATGTTGGGGCAACACGGGCGTGGCGCATTACGTAAACCTCTTGACCGGTGTAAATCCTGACGACCCGTATGAGGTTGAGTTCAAGCATAACGCTTTCGGCGATGTCAACGGTGTTCTTGGTGACGCCTTGGTGGCTTTCCGCCTGGACGACCTGCTGCCTGACACCGAGGGCAAGACTGTAAAACTGACAGTGAAATACAAGTCGTTCAGCGGTGAGAAGACCGTACAGTTCGACTATTGCAGCCGCAAGTCCACAACGTCGGAAGGTCCTGTGGAGAAAGCGGCTTATTCATCCAGACTGAAATAAAAGTTTGTTTAATGGGTTTGAGACCAGGGACAGTGCTGCTGACGGCTTGTCCTTGGTTTTTAATCCTTTGTTTGATATGAAAGCAGGCAACGGCGTTTACAACGAAAGCGACCTTGTATCACTCGTGGCGCACAGGGACAACCGGGCCATGAAGTTGCTTTATGACAGGTATGTTGAATACCTGTCGGCTGTCTGCGCCCGTTATATTGCCGACGACAACGACCGCAAGGACGTTTTGCAGGAGTGCTTCATAAGGATTTTCACGTCGATGGACAGGTTCGAGTTCCGCGGTGAAGGCTCTTTGAAGGCATGGATGGTAAGGATTGTCGTGAATGAGTCCTTACGTTTCTTGAAAAAGAATTCCAACTACGGTTTTATTGAATACGAGGACACTCTGCCCGACATGGCCGACGAGCCGGAGCCTGACGGCATACCCGACGATGTGCTCAACGGCATGGTTTTGTCGTTGCCGCCGGGCTACCGCATGGTGTTCAACCTTTACGTCTTCGAGCGCAAGAGCCATAAGGAGATTGCCGCCATGCTCGGCATCGGCGAGAGCTCGTCGGCGTCGCAGTTCTCGCGAGCCAAGGCGTTGCTTGCCAGGAAGATGAAGGATTACAAGGAGCGGCTTGACTCCGGGCTGCCTCCCGGTGCGCAGGCCGGTGGCGACAGTGGCGGCGCGGCTGGCGCAGGCCGTGCAGCTACGCGGCATGAAGGCCCGTCGCCTGTACGTGGCGGCTTCAAACCTTTTGGCAAGGCTGTCGCCTTTGCGTGTCCGTCATTATGTGGTTTGTCGGTCTGAAAAAATCTGAATGTCATGGAACAACAATGGATAGAACATCTTAGGAAACGCTTTGCCGACCGCAAGGTAGCTCCGCCCGACGGGTTGTGGGAGTCAGTCCAGTCCGCCATGGGCGGCAAGTCTGCCGTTGATGGCGCCCGTGCCGGGCGCAGCCGGCGTGCCGTTGTGGTGCCTATGTGGCGGCGCCGTGCAGTGGCTGTAGCCGCTTGCGCGGCCGTACTGGGGGTTACGGTGTGGCTCTTTTACGGCCGCGATGCCGTGCCTTATGCTGCGGTTGGCGGCGGTCAGGCCCTTGGCGTGTCCGTAGACAGGCTGGCCGAGGCTGCTACTCCGGCCGTTGACGCCGGCGTGCCGTTGTCGGTTAAGGATGCCGTAAGGCGTGTCGAGGCCGTTGTTGCCGGTCTTGAGGGCAACGTGTCAGATGTTGCCGCTACGTCGGCAGACATCGTTGTCATGGCTGATACTGCCAACGTAGGCGGCGATGCCGCGCTTGGCGACGGCCGCAATGGCGACGGCCGGAGCGTTGTTGTAAGGCGTGCCCCTGTTGATGGCGGGTCGCGAGACGCCGGCGGCAACGGCCTCTTGGCTTCGGCCGGCGGCAGGGTAGGAGGCGGTGGCGGTGTCTCCGTCTCCCTTTACGGCGCAGGCTTCACGTCAATAGGCACGTCAACGGGCAATACGGGGGCGTCGTTACGTCCGTACAAGATGCAGCAAGGCTCGGTGGCCGACAACGACATCATGCTCCTGTCGGCCGCAACCGACGGCATGAAGGCCTCCGAGGTGCGCGTGAAGCACCGCCATCCGGTAAAGCTTGGTGCGTCGGTTCGCTTCGGTCTTGCCGGGCGTTTCGGTTTGGAGACAGGCCTTAATTACTCTTACCACTCGTCTGACATAGCCTCCGGCGACGATAAAGGCGGCTATACGACAGAGCAGAAGCTCCACTTCGTAGGCATACCCGTGGCCGTGAGTTATGACATCTGGCATACCGACTTCCTTGAGGTTTACGCTTCTGCCGGCGGAGCGGCGGAGTTCTGCGTGTCGGGCAGGTCGCATACGGAGTATGTCGAAGACGGAAAGGTGACCGGTACGGCCAATGCCGATGTGCGCGACAAGCGTCCGCAGTGGTCGGTCGGGGCGTCGGCCGGAGTGCAGTATAACGTCAGCAACGCCATAGGCGTATATGTAGAGCCGGGCGTAAGCTACTATTTCGACAATGGCAGCGGCGTCAACACGGTGTACAAGGACAAGCCACTCAACTTCAACCTCAACGTCGGTCTGCGTTTCACTTTCAGGTAATAAAGCTACATACGGATGTTCACAGTCATTTTACTCATGCTTTGCGGCATGGCCGCAGGCCGCTTTCTCCGGGACCGCGGGCGGTCCGTAGGTTCGCGGGCCCTAACTTTTCTCATCTGGCTTCTGCTCTTCCTGCTCGGCATTGAGGTCGGGGCAGACCCGCGTGTGGTCGGTTCGCGCGGCAGTCTCGGCGTTGAGGCCGTGTTGCTTGCCGTCTTCGCCGTGCTTGGTTGCGCCGTGCTTTGCCGCCTGCTGTTCAGGGAAAGGAAAGTGGAGAGTGAAAAGTGAAGAGTGAAAAAATCCGTTTGCTTCCCGGTATTCTCTGTTCTCCCTATTTCTTAACTCTTAATTCTTAACTCTTAATTCTTAACTTTTAACTCTTGAAGTCCAGCCTTGTCATAGTCTCGTTTTTCGTCGTCGGCACGCTTGTAGGCGTCAGCGGCATCGCTCCCGGGTGGCTCGCGTCAGGTTCTGATGTCAGCTTCTACGCCCTGTGCGCCCTCATGTTCTTTGTCGGTATGAGCGTAGGCGGCGACTCGTCAGTGCTCCGCAGCATCCGCACGGTCAGTCCGCGCCTGCTCCTGCTGCCCCTTGTCACGGTGGCCGGTACGCTCGGCGGAGTAATGCTTGCGTCTTTGCTGCTGCCCCACCGCAGCCTTACCGACTGCCTCGCCGTAGGCTCCGGCTTCGGCTATTATTCGCTCTCGAGCATCTTCATCACCGAATACCGCGGAGCGGAACTGGGCACGGTGGCCCTGCTCGCCAATATCTCGCGCGAACTGCTGACGCTGCTCTGCGCCCCGCTGCTTGTCCGCTGGTTCGGCCGCCTTGCCCCAATCTCCGCCGGAGGGGCTACAACCATGGACACAACGCTGCCCGTCATCACGCGCTTTTCAGGCAATGCCTACGTTGTTTTGTCCGTCTTCCACGGCTTCGTGGTCGATTTCAGCGTACCGTTTCTCGTCACTTTCTTTTGCAGTTTGTAACTTATTGATTTACAGTAACATACATTTCGCATTGCAAAAGGCCGTCTTTTACACGCTAAAAGACGGCCTTTTGCCTCCTCATTTGCCGTCTTTTGCCTCCTCGTTTGCCGTCTTTTGCCTCCTTATTCGCCGTCTTTCTTCTTTCCGTCTGTCGTTGCATATAGAAAGCCGGAGGGCATTCCGCATTGCGGAATGCCCTCCGGCCTGTTTGTGTTTACCCTCAAAGTTACTCCCGGCACATTCCCGTGGGTAGGGGTGGGGAGGACTTTCTGGCGTCGGTATGTAGTTTATTTACATCACCTTGAACGTCTTTACCTCGCCGCTTTCCAGCGTCACGCGCACGATGTTCACGCCCTTGCCGATGTTTACTGTGGCTTCCACGGTGCCCTTTGATGTCAGTCCGCCGGTTTTTACGCCGCCTGCGGTGTACACCTCTACCTTCATTATGTCGGGCTGCGACGAGCGTATTATGGCGCGTCCGTCCTGTACGGCCACGTAGATGCTGGCTGCCATGCCGTCCTCAAGGCTTGACGAGGCGCGGCGGTCGCGCAGGGCGAAGCGGCCAACGCTTGTGCCCATGTTGCTGAACGTCAGCTCGTTGTCAAGCGGATAGGCCGTGCCGGTAACGTTGTCGTACAGCTCATAGTCGGCCAGGTCGGCGTTTCCGGCGGTCTCAAAGCTGAAAGTCAGCGTGTCGGCCGCCGATGTCAGTATGCCTACGGGTATGTATGCGCGTCCGTTTGACGGGTGAATGTCGTATGCAGTGCCGTCGGCCACGGTGAATACGGCCACCTTCGGACTTACCTCGTTGTCTATCAGCGTCTTCGCTTCGGCGTAAGCCGATGTCGTTACTATGGCCGAAGCCTCCGCGTCGCCGCGCTTTACCGTCATGCGCAGCATGTCTGCGGCCTCTGCCTCTTGCGCCGTTTCGTCCTCCGCTTCGGCTGCGGCTTCGGCTACGTCGGGCGACATCATGTCGCCGCTGAACGTCACTTCAAGTTTTGTTGCGCCAGCTTCTGTTGCCTTTACGAAGAAGCCCTGCATGGGCTGTACGGTCTCCGCGCCGGCCTGTGTGCTGACAAGTCCGCCGTCGGCGAGCGTGGCTGACGATATCGTGTTGCCGTCGTAGAACTTCACTTCGCTTATTGCTTCGCTGTTAGCGGCAAGGAACTTGGCCACGTTAATGCGGCTCATGAACGGGTTGGCGGCGGCGAAGTAGCCCTCGCTTTCTCCTGTACCGATAGCAGGGTCAAGGTCGAGCTTCGCCTTGTATTCCGCGCTGCCAAGGTAAACGGTGCGCGTGTCGGTGGTCGCTGCAGGCTCTCTTGCGTTCTCTCCGGGCTTCAGGCGCTTGTACTCGAACGTCTTGTTGTCTTCGTTTTCGCCCTCGTAGACGAAGCGGTATATTTCCGTTTTTGCTCCGTTATTTGCGTCATCGCCGCGGTCAAGAGTTTCTGATATATCCGTAATTGTAGGCTCGGGGAAGTCCTCGTAGTAGTTATACGTGCCGTGCTCCTTCGGGAAACGGAAGCGGAACTTCTGCGTTTCGGGCAGGTTGCCGTTGTCAACCCACAGCGAGAAGGCGTTGCTGTAACCCTTCTCCTCTCCCTTTGCGCTGCTTGAATAGTCGAACGCCAGGGCGTTGAAGTTGCGCGTCCATCTTGCTTCGCTCACCTCGGTCATCTCTCCCGGGTCTTCAAGACCCCTGTACGGAGCGGCCTGCGCCCATAGTCTCTGGTATATCCGTGGGTCGAAGCGGTTTTCGGGCAGGTTGCTTTCGGTCAGTTTTGTGAAGTAAGCAGGCATCGCCGCGCCAGCCGCCGGTATGAACATGTCGCCCGTGTAGGTGTGCTTCAGCGGGGCGGCGAGCATGTAGTAGCGGTTAGGCTCAAGCTCCATCTCCACCCATGCGCTGTCGTAGTTCAGCTTGTACACGCGGTCTACCGCCGCGCCCGGCTCGAAGTGTATGCCCTGCACGCAGTATTCGTCGCCCTCGGTAACAGTTCCGTCGAGCACGGGATAGCGTGTCGCGCCCTGCGGAATTACCGCGTCCGTGCAGCAGTAAGGCGAGCCGTCGGTCCAGTTGTTCCACTCGTTCCAGTCTGTCGAGGCCGCGTCGGTGCGCCATGTGGTGACGAGCGGGTGCACTGTGTATGGTGCGCTGCTTATCGTTGTGCCGCTACCGTCAAGGAAAGTCATGGTGTAGCGTCCCGCCCTGTTCAGTTGGAAAGTGTGGCTGAAACTGCCATCATTTTCGGTGGTGAACGTCTTTTTGATGTCTTGGTCGGGTAATTGTATGGTGTATTCGGTGTTAGTCATACCCTCACCGCTGATTGTTATCATGTCGCCTTCGCATACATCGGTGGCCTCGATGCCTTTAATGTCCGTAGAGCAGCTTTCCGTGTCCATGCAGTCGGGTATGCCGTCGTTGTCGATGTCGCCGCGCAGGAACATTCCGTAGAAGTTCTGGAAGTCAAGCACTCCGCCTACTCCTGCTATTTCTACGCGTACCTCGTCATACGAACTCTTTGGCTGCATCACCATTATGCTCTTGTCGCCGTAGCCTATGGCGTTCACGCCTAAGACGTTCCACGACGTGAACTCGTCGCCCGTGGGCACGCCTTGCAAGTATGTGGTAACCTCCAGCCAGTTGCCGGCTTTTATTCCGGCAAGGTATGTGTTGTTGTCAACCACGATGCAGAGCTGGTGGCGGAAGTCGAGCGTGCGACCCATGTTTACGGCTATGATGTTGCCGCCGCCTACGGTGACGGTGTTTACCACCTTCATGGGTGTGTTAATGTCGTCGTCTATGAAGTAGCTAAGGTTGTCGATGACTCCGGCAACAGCCACTCCGTTTGCCATCTGCGACTCGTTGCCGTTGATGCTGGCGTTTGTCCATTCGGGTGAAACTGCAATGGTCTCACACGCCAAGGGGTTGTCTATATCGCTGGCTTCGTCATAGTTTTCCTGTATGAAGGCATAGTATATGTTGGTGGTTGACAGGTTCAGGTTGAGCACGCCAGAGTTCCACAACATAATCTCGTCAAACTGGATAGCTTTGCCGTCTTGCACGGCGTCGAATATCGCACAGAAGCGTACTTTCTGCACTTTGTCTTGTCCGGCCAGGCCTACCGATACGGTATTGCTTTGCGTTATCACGCCTTCGCATACCTTTTCTCCGCCCTTGTAGCAGCGTATCTGGAAGTATTGCAGCGCGCTCAGGTCGAGTCCCGTTGTGTTGTATTCAACCACGAAACCGGCTTTGAACTTCTGCCCTTTTTTCCCCGTTCCGTCGAACAGCAAGCTGCCGTCGGCCGACTTTACTCCGGCTATGCACAAGTTGCTGGCTATCGAGAGGCCGCCGGTGTAAGTTGCGTGGTTGTCTGTTTCCGGGTCTACGATGTTTTGTTGGTCTTTATATTCTGAAATAGATACAAGCGAGCCGCTTGTTCCATGTATTTTATCCGACACGGCGTATTTGGGAGCTTCGCCCTTCGTATTGATTAACGGCTTGCCTCCTACCTGCTCAGGGTCCATCTCGCCAAGAGCTTCACCCACGTTGAGCGTTATATCCTCATAGCATTGTGGAGTGTTGGGGCAGCTTAGGCACGTAGCGCGGAATTCATATTTGCCCGGTACGTCCATGTTGGTGACCCGTCCGCTCGACGTAACCTGTACATTGGCCCCTGACGGCTTGCTTTCCAATGTCCATTCCACCGACAAGTTGGGGTTGGCCGCGAGCTGGTAGCTTGTTTGTTCTTCGCAGACGTTGGTGCTGACGGTCGGGTTTATCTGGCAATTATGGTTTACGTCAGGCTTCTCACGGACGAAACCGTAACATACGCCCATCGTTCCCAAGTTGACAGCTATGCCTGTATAGAAGCGCAGCTCTGCGCCGGAAAAGTCTTGGTTGGCTACGATTGAAGCGATATTATAGCCTCCGTTGCCAACCGAAAGGCCGAGTACGCCCGACGATATGGTCTGTTCGTCAATCTTGTCTCCATTCTTGTTGAACAGGCAGATGGTAGCGGTTGTTCCGATATTGAGGTTTACGGCATTGGCGATGATGTACTTGAAGCCAACTTCGTCGCCTGCCTTAAACACTTCGCCCTCGCTGTCGTCTTTCGGTTTTACTATGAGTCTTGCTCCGCCTTGATAGCCTATGGCTACGAGCGGTGTAAGCGAGGCGAACTCTTCCCAGTCGTTGTCGCTGTCGTTGTCTACAAGTTCTTCTTTGCCGCTTGGCAGGAAGGGGAACGGGATGCCGAGGAGCACGGGGTTCCAACCTTTCGCTTCTAGCTCATATCCGTTGCTTTCATTGAAGTTGTCTTCAATGAGTTTCATCTCCTTAGGCTCTCCTGCGAATGCGTATTTTATCCTTACAGAGCCTCCCACTTCAAGGTTTACGCCTCCGGCGTAGGTTAAGCAAATCTCGTCGAATACATAGCCTGGAGCTACTGTAAGGTAGGCGCAGGCGTCTTCAGAGCCGGGTATCTTGATGAGTGACAGCCCGATGCCCGATGCGTTCTGGCCTGTCTCTACGGCTTTGGTTTCAAGCAGCTCTCCGTCACGGTAAATTCCGATTGACATTGCCTGTATGACATTGAGCGCAAGCACGTTGTCTCCCGACGACGCCACTATGCAGAAGCCTGCTTCAGTGCCAGCGTCGAAGTAATGTTCGGTGCTTCGTACGCTGACGATAGGATTGGCGGTGACGCCTGCTCCGACAATACGCGGGAACGTGGTGTAGTTGTCCAAGTCTTCGTCAGTCAGGTTGTTGAGGTCGTTTATCCAGCTGCCTACGCTGACAACCTGTATCAGTTTGTTCACCGTATAGCCCTTTCCGGCCATAGCCTTGCGGTTGTCAAACTTCTTGTAGACCGTACCGTCGATGTCGCCTTCCCTTGTCTGCGACCAGACTTCCTTGCCTTCAACAAGCGGTTTGCCCGGCTCTTCGTCTTGCGCCTGCACCTGAACGCAGCAGGCCAGCGCAAATATCATCGTCAAATATGCTGTAATACGTTTCATAAGCTATCTCCTTATTATATATTAATAATGAGCGTTGTTGGTGTTACCGGTAATCACGTACTTGTGGTTTCGGCGGAAATAGAAGTAGTTGCCGTTTACGTCGGGTGAGATAACGCCGGTCGCTCCGTCGCCAAACGAAAGGTCTTTAGCTGTGAACCAACCTTTGCGGTAGGCATTTACAATGTCTGTTTCTCCTACCCATGTCTGTAATTTTCCAAACACGGCGAGGCCAAGCCTTGTCTTTGTAGGCAGCACGTATGTCGTCAGTGTAAGCGTCTTGCCTTTATTTGGAATGTTGTTCTCATATTTGCAGAGGATGTAATTCTCTTCCGCCTTATCTTTAATGGTGATAGGGGTCTGCGGTTTTAGAAAATCGTCGTAGGCGGTCAGCCCTGTATTTGTATATACATTGTTCATCAGCAGGGCGATTTCATGTATGTTGTAGTCTGCCCTTACATAATAAAAAGGCTGTACTTCCAATCGAACTTCAACCTTTGCCACAGCCCTGTATAATATTCCGGTGAGAGGTGTTTGCCCCATGTTGTCTTCATCGTTGTCGAATTTTATTATCGGGTCGTCCTCGTTTCCTTCGGCATGGCAATATCCGTAAAAGAAGTGTGGGGTGTAAAGCACTTTGAACTGGTCTCTGTCAAATTCGTTGATAGTTGCGTCCAGATTGCCGTGGTCGAACCCTCCGGCCACGCTCTTCGGCTGCTCCTGTATCGTGGCTTCAAAGTCTTGGAAACGCAGGCCGTCAACGTTGGTGTTCAGCTTGAACCAGCCTTCGTCCTTGGTGGGGTAGGCGATGGCTACCACGCGGTATTCGTAGCCGTAGGTTTTGGTGAGCGTTGCTTGCGCCTCTTTGCGCTGGTCGTCGTCTGTCTGCTCGCATTTTACGGTGTAGTCGTTGCTCGGGTCGTAGACGAATTCGCCCGTCTCGCCGCCCACTACCGATGCGTCTTTGCGGCGGAAGGTGATTATGCGCACGCGGTCGATGTCGGCTATTTCCGCTATGTTGCTGCCATCGAGGCCGCCGTCCTGCTCCGGCGGTGCGGCGCGCGAGGCTTCGTCGTCGGTGTCCCATGCTCCGCCGAGGGTCACGGTTACGGGTACTTTCACCTGTGCTCCTGTCTCCGGGGCTTCAGTGTAGTCGCCGGCGTCGTCGGAGCACGACCATGCGCAGAGCGCCAAGGCCGCCGTCAGGATGTATGATAGTTTCTGTTTCATCATGCTATATGTGTTTTGTTCGTTTTAGTTCAATGGTATGTTGTGTACTTTCTCGAAGCCCGGCTCAACCTCTATTTCGATGTTCGACTGGCCGGTTTCGCCTGCGATGTCCTCCAGTTTGCCGCTCATCGTCACGCGCACGTTCGAGTAGGAGTAGAAGCACATTTTGCCCTCGTTGTTGTTATACACGTACAGGTCTTTGCTGTTCGGGTCGTTGTTGTAGTGCTGTTCCTGCGTGGCGGTGGTGTAGACGTCGGCTCCGCCCTCAATGGTATAGCTCTGGCCGGGACGTATGTTGTAGTCCTTGAAGTATCTTGTCACCTTATTATCGCCTTCGCCTTCCACTTTTATTATAAGGTCGTCGTCCTCCAGGTTCACCGCGTCTTCGCTGAACTCAATGCGCATTTTCAGCCTCATGCCCTGCGTGCTGGGCAGCAGGAACGACGAGAGGGTTATTTCCTCGTCGCCCTCGGCTATGTCTTTCGCGTCGAGCAGCACGTATTCAGGCGACTCTGTCCACGCCCCGTTGTCGGTCGCGCCGGTCTCGTTGTATTGTCCTGTGGTCTGATTTTCCCCTGCGGCGGTTACCGGATAAAACTCTCCGTGGTCGCCGTTGAGGTTGATTTCGGTAGGATAATTGTCGCCGTAAAGCTCGATTCGCTTCACTCCCGAAACGGGAATTTCGGTTATGTTCATGTTCAGCTGGCTCACTATTCGGAAGATACGGCCTTTGAAAGTGATGTCCCTTGGAGCATCTTCATTCCAAAAAAATCCTTCGTCCATAAATTCCGGGCGGCGATTGGTTACAGGGTCGCTGTCTATTGCTTGCTCAACTTCGCCGGTGCCGTGCAGTATTCCATAAAACAATTCTGGTGTTTTCTTTGTGCCGCTATCGTTGATTGTCAGCGTCGCATTTCCGTTATTGCGTCCTTCAAGAGTTGTAGTAAATAATGATTTGTCTGCGGATGTGTAAGCAAGTGCATAGGCTAGGACGTATGTGTAGTTGCGTGCGGCAGCTGAAGCGTCAGCCTCGTTGACTATACTATGTGTGAATTTAGCATATCTATCGTTGCCGTATATTTTGATGTCATTGTCTGTCAACGAAAACATTTCTTCTTTTTTGAATATCATTTCGTCTTCGGTAGGCCAGTCTGAACTTCTTTCTTTTCCGTTCTTGAACAGCAAAACGTCTATCTTGTCTGCCCTGCATACGCCTTCGGCCTGCGGCCCGGAGGTGGCGTCGTCCGGCCCTACGTATCCTCGTGTTGCGCCTAAGCTGCCCGTGCCCGAGCCGCTTATGATGATGCCTTGGGCGGCGTCGGGGGTCAGTGCGCCCGCGCCTGCGCCGCCCGGAGCCAGCGTGTCGTCCTGTGTGCAGCCTGCGGCGAGCATGGCGGTGGCGGCGATTGCCGCGCCTGCCAGTATTCTTGTGATGTTATGTTGTGCCATATATGTTAGGTTGTTTGGTTTCTTTTTCTTTCCGCTCTTCAGTTTCCTCACATCGGGATTACGATGTCCGCCTGCCAGTTGCCGTCTATGTAGATGTCGGCGTCGGCTTTGCCGCCAATGTCTTCGGGCTCGTCGGTGGTGGCGTTTTTCGTTCCGATGGAGTATATGTAGTTGGTTCTTATGGCGTAAGACGCCTGGTCGGGGTCTTCCTCTCCGTTGTTCTTAAGCAGCACCCTGCGCGTGCTGAACACGTTGTCGTCGGCCTTGTATTGTATCAACGTCAGCGTGTTGGGACGTGGGTCGGCATCGGCCGCAGGCGCGTCTACGGGTATCATGTACGCCCCGGCCAGCACAGAGCCTTGCTGCTTGGTGCAGAGTATGTTGCCGTCATCGTCGGTCACCACTTCTGCCTGCAACAGTTCGGGGGTTATCTCGACGTCGAGCAGGATGTTGCCGTCGGCCGTGCCGTCGTCGAGCGGCGTGCTGCCGAAGTCGGACGCCTGCGCAATGAGGGGCATCTGCGTGTTCTGCGGCTGGTGCAGCTGCAGAAC
>ERZ1664506.35-NODE-35-length-13611-cov-7.673798_pt1 | contig 13611 bp, 14 predicted proteins | sample MGYA00575341_ERZ1664506 | MGnify/ENA primary metagenome ERZ1664506 (study PRJEB40874, sample SAMEA4040754) | Gallus gallus | biome: gut; material: content | place: India | collected 2016-01-01 | study: EMG produced TPA metagenomics assembly of PRJEB14491 data set... | reverse complement strand
GAACAAATAACACCTTATTATATTATTATGAGCCATGCCGCAGGCAAAGACAAGCAGTCTGCGGCATGGCTTGTTTTTATGGCGTTATCGACCTGTCCTTTTGCCAAAGAAAGGCGATTTTCTCACGATATGCGGCGGTAAATGGATTTTTTTGTGTAAGTTTGCAAATTAAAACATTGACGCGCTAAGGATGGATGACAGTAAAACACCGTTGCTGGGCTTGTCGCTCGACGAACTAAAAGGCGTTGCCAAGTCGCTCGGGATGCCCGCTTTCGCAGGCGGACAGATGGTCAAGTGGCTCTACACAAGGCATGTAAGTTCGATTGACGACATGACTGACATATCGAAACAGAACCGCGAACGGCTGAAAGACAGCTACACGATAGGTTGCAGGCCGCCGGCCGATAGCCAACGGTCGGTTGACGGAACGGTGAAATACCTTTTCCCCACGGCCGCCGGAAAGTTTGTTGAGACGGTGTACATCCCCGACAACGACCGCGCCACGCTGTGCGTGTCGTCGCAGGTTGGGTGCAAAATGAACTGCCTGTTCTGCCAGACGGGCAAGCAGGGATTTGAGGGCAACCTTACCGTGACTGACATTCTAAACCAAGTGTATTCGCTACCCGAGCGCGACACGCTTACAAACATCGTGTTCATGGGGCAGGGCGAGCCGATGGACAACCTTGATAACGTGCTGCGTGCAACCACGGCATTGACTGCTCCTTGGGGCTACGCATGGAGCCCCAAGCGCATAACGGTGAGCAGTGTCGGCATAAGGAGCAAGCTAAAGCGCTTCATCGAGGAAAGCGAATGCCACTTGGCAATAAGCTTGCATTCGCCGCTTCACGAGCAGCGCGCCATGCTGATGCCCGCCGAGAAAGCCATGCCGATAGAAGAGATTGTGGAGATGCTGCGCGGTTACGACTTCAGCCACCAGCGCCGCTTGTCGTTCGAGTATATCGTGTTCGGCGGACTTAACGACTCAAAGGCTCACGCACGCGAGATTGTTAGGCTGCTGAAAGGGCTTGAATGCCGCGTCAACCTTATACGTTTCCACCAGATACCGGGCGTTGACCTGCACGGAGCCGGTGAGGAACGGATGACGGAGTTGCGCGATTATCTTACCGGTCACGGCGTGTTTACAACGATAAGGGCCAGTCGCGGACAGGACATTTACGCCGCCTGCGGCCTGCTTAGTACGGCGAGAAAGGAGGCCGGGGGCGCATGACTGCGCGGCTCGCTGTATGCGTATTGACGGTGGTTGCCGCCTTGTTGTGCTCATGTGACAGTGCGGTGTCTATGCTCCCGAAGAGCGGAGGAAGGCCTTATGAGGTGCTTGTCGTAGCTTCTGACAGGGCGAACGCGCATTTGTTGGACAGCATGTTGTCACAAGACGCAGCAGGACTGCCACAGGCCGAGCCAATGTTTGACGTTTCGCTGACGGACAGCCTGCACTTTAACCAGACGGCAAAGTTGGCCCGTAACATAGTCATAGTTACCGTAAATCCTGATGTTTTTACGTCAGTGAGGGTGAGATATGAGAAAAATGTCTGGGCAAAGCCGCAAATGGTAGCTTACGTCAACGCGCCGTCCGGCACTGCACTAACCAAGAGCCTGCCGCAAATAGGCCGCCAGCTGGCCGACTTGTTTACGCGAGCCGAGATGAACGCCGAGATTGCACGGTTGGCTGAAAGCGGCAATGTCGGGGCATCGGTGACGGTTGACAGCATGTTCGGATGCGCGATGAAGATACCTGCCGACATGAAATATAGCAAGAAAGCCGACGGCTTCCTTTGGTTGTCCGACAACGCTCCAAGCGGAATGCAGAACATCTGCGTGTATTCATACCCCGGCGACAGGCTCGACCCTGCAAGGGCTTTGGCCGCAAGGGACAGTGTGATGAAGCGCAATATACCCGGTGAACGCCAAGGCATGTACATGCAGACCGTGCGAGGCAGCGTAGATTTTGTCAAGGCAAACGAGAAGGGACGCATACTGATGATAAGCCGTGGACTGTGGGAAATGCACGGCGACGCCATGGGCGGCCCGTTCGTTGCCCACTCGGCAGCAGACAGTGCGAGAGGTCGCATCATTGTGGCCGAAGCCTTTGTTTATGCGCCGGAGATGAAGAAGCGCAACCTTATGAGGCAGGTTGAGGCTGCACTATATACTTTGAAGATTAAGAATTAAGGGTGGAAGGGTCAAGATGTGTGTTCTTAATGCTTTCGAACTCTTGAATAAAACAATAACAACAACTTATTATGGAAGACAGGAAAATACGGGTGGCAATAACCCACGGAGACACCAACGGCATAGGTTACGAGGTTATATTCAAGACATTTGCGGAGCCGGCCATGCTCGAACTGTGTACTCCGATAATCTACGGCTCACCCAAAGTGGCTGCATACCACCGCAATGCTTTGGGCATACAGGCCAACTTTACCATCATCAATTCGGCGGAAGACGCCCATCCCGGAAAGCTGAACCTGCTCACTACATTTGACCAGGAAGTCAAAGTTGAGCTGGGCAGCCCGTCAAAAGAGGCCGGGACGGCGTCGTTCAACGCGCTTGAACGTGCAGTTGAAGACTACAAGAAGGGGTTGTTTGACGTGCTTGTGACCGCTCCGATAAACAAAAGCAACATTCATGGCGACGGATTTGATTTCTGCGGACACACGGAATACCTGGAACAGCGCATAGGAGAGGGAGGAAAGTCGCTCATGATACTGCTCAACGACATGATGCGCGTAGCTCTCGTAACTACGCATTTGCCGCTGAAAGACGTGCCGCAGGCCGTAACCAAGGAGCGTATAGTCGAGAAAGCAAGGATATTCAACGCTTCGCTGAAGCGCGATTTCCGCATATCCAATCCCCGCATCGCAGTGCTTGCGCTCAATCCTCACGCCGGTGATGACGGCCTGCTCGGCAAGGAAGAACAGGAGGTAATCGCACCGGCAATCAAGGAACTGTCAGACAGCGGTGTGTACGCATTCGGTCCGTATGCCGCCGACGGCTTCTTTGCACGTGGCTCTTACGAGTCTTTTGACGGAGTGTTAGCCATGTACCACGACCAAGGTCTTGCCCCGTTCAAGGCCCTCGACCGTGGCGACGGTGTCAACTTCACCGCAGGCTTGCCGCTTGTGCGCACATCGCCCGACCATGGCACCGCTTACGAGATAGCAGGAAAGAACATGGCCGACGAAAGTTCGTTCCGTCAGGCCGTGTATCTTGCCGTTGACGTGTTCCGCAACCGTGCCGAATATGACGAGCCGCTGGCTCATCCGCTTGGTAAGTTGCATCATGAAAAACGCGACGACAGCGAAAAAACAAGGTTCAACGTGTCAAAGAAAAGCGAGAAGGGCGAGAAAAACGAAAAGAATTAAGAGCTAAGAGTTAAGAATTAATGAAGATATTTTGGTAGGCTATTGGCAAGACATTTTTTCTTGATTAGTTTGACGCCGACCTTCGGTTCTTAACTCTTAATTTTTAATTATACATCAGGGATTATGAAGAAGAAGTACCAAAACCTGTTTTTCCTGTTTGGTGCGGCTGTGCTTGCCGTCATGCTCACCCAGCTTGACTACCGCGAGGTGTTTGCCGGACTAAGGAGCACGGGTTATTGGTTCTTCGCCGTGCTGGCGTTGTGGGCGTTGCTGTACGCGTTCAACACCGCCACATGGTACATCATAATACGCAGCGGCTCGAGTGGAAAGGACAACATAAACTTTTTCTGGTTGTACAAGATAACCGTGTCAGGCTTTGCCCTGAATTACGCCACGCCCTGCGGACTGATGGGCGGAGAGCCTTACCGCATCATGGCATTGAAGCCGAAGATAGGGACGGAGCGCGCCACATCGTCGGTAATCCTCTATGCCATGACACACATCTTCAGCCATTTCATCTTTTGGCTGTTGTCAATCCTGATTTATTTGTTCACGCAGCCTATCAATGTTTTTACCGGTACACTGCTTGCCGCAGCCGGGGCGTTCTGCACGTTGGGCGTGTGGTTCTTCCTCAAAGGTTACCGCAAGGGCATGGCCGTAAGGCTGATGCGCTTTGCGCGCCATGTGCCTGGATTGAAGCGGTGGGCGCGTGGCTTCGTTGAAAAGCACAAAGAGCAGCTTGACTCTATCGACAGCCAGATAGCTGCTCTGCACGGCCAAAATCCCAAGACGTTTCTTTCTGCCGTGTTGCTCGAGCTGGCTTGCCGCTTCTGTTCAGCATTCGAGATAATGTTCGTGCTGTTCGTTCTGCCTGGAGTCAGTGCCACGTTCGCCCAGTGCGTACTCATACTCGCATTCACCAGCCTGTTTGCCAACCTGCTGTTCTTCCTGCCCCTCCAGCTTGGCGGCCGCGAGGGAGGCTTCGTTATGTCGGCCGCCGGCCTGTCGCTGACGGCAAGTGCAGGTATATTTGTTGCTCTCATAGTCCGCCTGCGCGAACTTATATGGACGGCCATAGGCTTGCTGCTGATAAAGTTTGAGCGCAAGGCCGACAACGGCAAATGAGCGTTTCATTCAACCTTTTAATTCCATAATGTCACAAACCAACTGCCTGGCAGACAGGAAGTTATGCCTCATTGTGGCATTGCGGAATACAAGCCGTATGCGAACATGTTTTTAAGCGCATTGTGAAAGGCCGTGAACGGCGTTGCGAAAGGTGGCATATTGCCTTGCAAAAGGCCGTGTTTTAGAAGGCGGTTTACGGCCTTTTGCAACGCGCTTTTTATTATTTGAGTTTTCATACTTGAGTCTGCCATAAGGCCAACCATGCAGTTGCGTGTATTGTGTTGGCCGGTGTTGTTGTTATACCGACGGCTTTGCTGTGCATTGGTATGGGCGTGTAAGGTGTGCGTATGTGTGAAAAAATACAATTTTACGGCTGCCCGTGGCGGTAATTCAAATAAAATGCGTAATTTTGTCAGCTAAATGAACACTACTGAACTGCAAAAGGTAAAACAGCGGTACAACATAGTGGGCAACTGCCCCGGGCTGAACCGCGCCATCGACGTGGCCATGCAGGTGGCGCCGACAGACTTGTCGGTGCTCGTCGTGGGTGAGAGCGGTGTGGGCAAGGAGATTGTCCCGCGCATCATACACGACAATTCGCCGCGCCGGCGTGAGAAGTATTTTGCCATAAACTGCGGTTCCATTCCCGAAGGGACGATTGACAGCGAGCTCTTTGGCCACGAGAAAGGCTCGTTCACCGGCGCGATAGGCGAGAGCGAAGGCTACTTCGGCGTGGCCGACAAGGGCACCATCTTCCTTGACGAAGTAGGCGAGTTGCCGCTCGCTACGCAGGCTCGCCTGCTGCGTGTGCTCGAAACGGGCGAGTATATCCGCGTGGGCGGACAGCGCATAATGAAGACCGACGTGCGCATAGTGGCCGCCACCAACGTCAACATGCGCAAGGCGATAAGCGAAGGCCGCTTCCGCGAGGACTTGTATTACCGCCTGAACACCATTCCCATACAGATGCCCCCGCTGCGCGACCGCGGCGAGGACATACTGCTGCTGTTCCGCCTGTTCGCCATGCAGATGGCCGAGAAGTACCGTCTGCCGAAGATTACGCTTACCGAAGAGGCCAAGGCCGTGATGATGAAATACAAGTGGCCGGGCAACGTGAGGCAGCTGAAGAACATCACCGAGCAGATGTCGGTGCTGAGCGAAGAGCGCGTTATTGACGGCGCTACGATACACAAGTTCATTCCCGAGGACGCCGAGAGCACGCAGCTGGCTACGATGAGTGCCCCTACGGGCGGTCACTCGTTTGAAAGCGAGCGCGAGATACTTTACAAGATACTGTACGAGCTGCGTGGCAACGTAAGCGACCTGCGCCGCGAGATGAACAGCCTGCGCAAGCAGATTGACACTGCACGCGGGATACATGGTGTGGACGCACAGCCCAACCTTCCGTCGGTTATTCCAGGCGTGACCCGTGGCGTTGATACCGACGTGCGTCAGGAACAGTCCGTGCAGGACGCCGTGGCCGAGGAAATATCAGAGCCCGAGAGCCTTAACCTCGAAGACTTGGGCCGCCAGATGGTAGAGAAGGCACTCGAGCGCAACGGCGGCAACCGCAAGAAAGCGGCCAAGGAGCTGGGCATATCAGACCGCACCCTTTACAGAAGAATTAAGCAATATGGACTTGACAAATAATAGGATGCCGCGCGTTAAATACCTTACGGCGGTGCTGGCGCTGGCGGCGGTGCTGGTATCTTGCACCGTGTCGTACAAGTTCAACGGCGCAAGCATCGACTACTCAAAGACCAAGACCATCGAGATTGCCGACTTCCCGATACGCTCAAGCTACGTATGGGCACCGATGGGGAGCATATTCAACAACCAACTGAAAGACATTTTCGCCAACCATACACGCCTCATCCAGGTGAGACGCAACGGCGACATGAAGATAGAAGGCGAGATAACGCAATACTCGCAGCGCAACAAGGCCGTTACGTCGGAGGGCACATCGGCGCAGGCCGAACTGTCGATGACCGTCAACGTGAGGTTCACCAACAACGCCAACCACAACGAAGACTTTGAACGCCAGTTTACAGCTACGGCCTCGTTTGAGACCACACAGTCGTTTACATCCGTGCAGGAAGAGCTTGTAACGCAAATGGTGGAAGACATTACCGACCAGATATTCAACGCAACAGTGGCAAACTGGTAAACCGTCGTGCCAATGGATTTGGAGCAACTGATAAGACACCCCGAACTTATGGACAAGGAGACGCTGTACGACCTGCGTTCCCTTCTTGCCCTGTATCCGTATTTCCAGACGGCAAGGTTGCTCCTGCTTCAAAACCTTTACCTGCTGCACGACCCGTCGTTCGACGAAGAGCTGCGCCGCTCGGCGGTGTATGTGGCCGACCGCGAGGTGGTGTTCAATCTTGTGGAAGCCGCCCATTACAGGCTGCGCCAGCCAGAAAAGCCTAAGGATGAGACGAAGGCTGAAGCCGTGGAAAACGGCGGGGCAAGCCGTCCCATTTCGCTAATCGCCCGCTTCCTTGACTCCATTCCCGCCGACACTGACAACGACGCCGCCGCGAAGGACGGGCGCAAGAAGCGTAAGCCCACACCTGCCGACGCTGCGATTGACTACGTGTCATACCTGCTCGAGACCGAAGGCGGACTTGACGACGACAGCCCTGCCATGCGCGGACAAGACCTGATAGACAACTTCATCAACAATGACAGCGGCAAGATAGAGCTGAAGGACGAGCCTGAATACGTGCCCGAAATAGAAAACAACGACAAGCGTGAGGGCGACGAAAAGTATTTTACCGAGACTTTGGCCCAGATATACATACGGCAAGGGCGATATTCAAAGGCATTGGAAATAATTAAGCGTTTAAATTTGAATTATCCAAAAAAAAATGCTTACTTTGCAGACCAAATTCGGTTCTTGGAAAAACTGATAATAAATAATAAATATAAATAAAGACAATGTACACATTATTCGTAATCTTAATCGTCCTGGCGGCACTGCTCATGATAGGAATTGTGCTGATACAGGAATCAAAAGGCGGAGGACTTGCCTCCAACTTCTCATCTTCAAACCAGATAATGGGTGTCCGTAAGACTACCGACGTAATCGAGAAGACTACATGGGGACTTGCAGTGGCTATGGTCGTACTCAGCGTTATCTGTGCATACGTGGCTCCGAAAGCCGCCGACACAGAAAGCGTTATCGAGCGCAACGCTACCGAGCAGCAGCAGACTAACCCGAACAACCTGCCCGGATTTGGCGCGAGCCAGACAAAACAGGCCGCTCCCGCACAAGCAGGCGATGCGGCGAAGGCAGGCGACGCAGCCAAGCAAGCTGCTCCGCAGGCTCCAAAGACACCTGCAAACTAAGTAAAAAGAAAAAAATACGGGATTTGTTTGGCCGTTTCAAATAAATCCCGTACCTTTGCACTCGCTTTCCAACGGGAAGCACTTTCTAACACGGTGGATGTAGTTCAGTTGGTTAGAGCGTCAGATTGTGGTTCTGAATGTCGTGGGTTCGAGCCCCACCCTCCACCCGGAAATGAACAAGCGGAAATCCTGATACACAAAGGGTTTCCGCTTGTTTGTTATGTAAAGGTGAGGTTTCATTGCCGGCTTGAAGTATTATTGGCGTATTTTGGTGGGTACATGGTGCAGTATTCCGGCATTTGACGAATTTTGTTGTGCGGTAAAAAATGTCCGTACCCGTTGTCGGCTTAGCCTTTGGGTACGGACATTGTGTTAATGTTTTTCGTGTGGTTGCACACTATTTTCCTATTACGTTCTTTATGTCTTGCAGCGTAAGGTCGCCCGTCAGCACGATGACGCTTGTCTCATCTTCGTCAATGTTGAGCATGATGTACTGCTTCTTGCCCCGGGCGTATTCCTTCATGTATATGCCGGTGTGCTCGCCGCCGTCGCTTACGTTCATCAGGTTCTCGTATTTCTCTTTGGCAATAATCTGCCGGCATCCCTTGTTAAGGGCGTTGGCGGCCGCCTTTGTCTCGGTGTTGAGTATCTGTATGTTGTCGAGCTTTGAGGCCACTGCGGCGAAGTTCATGCCGTTGCTCTTCATGTCGGGCATCATGCCGAGCAGTGCTTTCGACACATATACGGACGTTACGCCTTTGATGCTTCCGAATTTCGTTGTAAACGATTCTTGCGCGGCAAGGCTGGCGGTTATGAGCACCGCCGCCACGAATGTTGATATCAGCTTTTTCATTTTACGTCGGTTTTTGTCATTTCCATACATTTGCTTAGCTTGCGGTTCAGTTCGGCGGTTTTTTCCTGTGCCGCCGCCATCTGGTCGAAGCCTTTGTTGAGCGTGGCCGAGAACTCTACCAGTGCCGTCCGGGCTTGCGCCAGCGCGGCTTGCTCGTCGGGCGTGATGCTTGTCCGTCCGTGCAGGTATGTGCCGAGCATGGCTACGGCGAGCACGCTGGCCGCAATGCCGCAGGCTTGGCGCAGGCGCATTGCCAGTCGCAGGGTGGGGCGTCGGGCTGTGCAGTCGGCCTCGCCGCTCCATTGGTCTATCTGCGCCTCGAGCCGCCGGTCGAGGGCGTCGGGCTTTTCGCCGGTGCTACGGACGGCGTGCAGGGCCGTGAAGAAGCGTTGTTCGGCCTTCAGGCTGCCGGGCACGCCGTTGTCGTCGAGCAACTGCGCCAGGCGCGCCTCCTCCTCTTCGGTAGTCAGCCCGTCATAGTAGCGTGCCAACAGCTCTTTAATTTCGTTTGTTGCCATAATTTATGATAGCGTTGAATTGTTCGCGTAAAGTCTTTCTCGCCCTGCTTAGCGTGACGCGTATGTTTGACGGGGCAAGCCCCGTGGCCTGTGCTATTTCGTCGTAGCCGAGGCCGTTTACGTCGCGCATTACGACCAGCAGGCGCGCTGTTTCAGGCAGGCGTGCTATGCATCGGCGCATTATTGCCGCGTGGTCTTTGGCTTCTACCTCCTCCGCAGTGTCGGTCTGCGCCGCTTTCCGCATTGTTTCGATGCCGTTGCCGTCGAGCGTCAAGTGCCTGCTCCGTAGCCTGTCGTAGCATACGTGCTTCACCAGCGTCACGCAGTAGGCTTCGGCGTTGTCCATGCGTGGCAGGCTGTCGCGCCGCGTCCACAGGCGGAGGTAGGCGTCCTGCACGGCGTCTTCGGCCTCCTGTCCGTCGCATGTCAGGCTTAGAGCCACTGCGTACATCCTGCCGCTGTACGGCATGAACCGTTGTTTAAACTCTTCGCCTGTCATTTTGGTTTTGCGGTTATATGGTTATGGGGTTATACGGTTTTACGGCTATGTGGCAGTGATGTTTATGGATTTTGGTTTATATAGAGTATGCGGCAATTATACCGTAAAACCCTATAACCGTACAGCTGCTCATCAGAAGTTAATCGTCTTGTTGTTTATAAGCTGGCCTATCTTGTCTTTGGGTATGCTGCCGGTGAAGTACACCAGCACGCAGTTCTTGCCGTCGGCCACTGCTACTACGACGTCCTTGACTGTATCGCCTTCCGTTCGGCCGAGCACTTTCACGCGGTCGTCCCCGTCGAATGCTGTCATTATCGGCTCGTATGTCTCGTCCAGTTCGGCGGTCTTGCTGTTGAACGCGTCGGTCTTGGCCTTGTCTGCCCCCTCTATTATCACCACGCAGCCGTTGTCGATGTCCTTTAATATCTGCTCCAGGTCTTTGTTGCCCGTCTTGCCCATCTGCGTGGCAAGCGTCTCCTTGTTGAAGCGTATTACCATCGCGCCGTTGTCCTTTTCCAGTTCGTTGATTACTTCGTCGGCCGTCTTTGCGGCTCCCGTAAGGCATAGCGCAGCCGTCACGATTAGTGTGAAAATCTTTTTCATTGTGCGTTACGTTTTATTTGTTTTCAATGTATTTCAGTTTTTGTTCCCGAGCATCCGCTGTACGTCCTCCTTTGTAAACCTGCCTTTCAGGCGGACAAGGGTGCAGTCATCGCCGTCGGCCACTGCTACCAGCAGCTCCCTTATGCTTCCGTTCTTCATCCTGCCGAACAGCTGCACCGTTTCCTCCTCGTCGCAGACGCGTGCCAGCGGCAGGTAGACACACGTGTCAAGCTGGGCTACGCATTCAAGAAACTTCCTCTTCGACGCCTCGCCGCCATCGTCTATCGTCACAATGGTGCCGCTGCGTATGTGGTGCATTGCCCCTTTCAACGCTTCGTCCGCCAGGCCCGGCAGCAGGGTCTTCGTCAACCAGTTCAGCCTTACGGTGAACGCCTTGTCGTCCGCGCGTATGTCGCGTATCACCTCGTTGCTCGTCTTGGCCACAGCCGCGAGGCATAGCGTCGCCGCCAACATGATTAGCGTAAATGTCCTTTTCATCGCTTCAAGTTTTATGTCCTTTATTATGCAGACGTAATAACTTGCTGTTTTGTTACATTGGAAACGATATTTTTTTCAAAAACATCATTCAATCTTTCACCGCAGGGGGTAACGCGCTGGCTTCCAATACATTTCATGGTGAAAGATGGTGTCAGTGCATCTTTCACGTCTTTCACCGGCAGGTGAAAGATGGTGAAGGATGAAACCAACAATCTTTCACCGCCTAACGCCCTGGCTTACAGCGAGTTGCCAACTGCGGTGAAAGATTGAAGGACAAACGGCCTCGCATTTTATATTTGTATGTTTTGCAATATGCGGCCTTTCGCCTTATGAAAGGCCATGTTTTGCACGGCAAAAGACCGTCTTTTACAGCGCAAAACATGGCATATTGCAGCGCCGTTTGCCGTCCTCTCTGTTTACGGTCTTTTTTGCGTTTCGGCGGTTTCTGTGTTTCGTTTATTTCTGTGTTTCGTTTGTTTCCGTGTTTTGTTTGTTTCTGCGTTTCGGCGGTTTCTGTGTTTCGGCGTGATTTGCAATCCGCCGAACTATACTATAAGGATTTTAATCCGCTCAAACCGTTGCATCTTGCCGTCAGCAAACAAGGAACAGTCAATCGGATTGCAAATCCTTATAATAAGAACCGGCGGATTGCAAATCCGCCGGAACGTAAGAATATGTTTCAGTTTTGACGCTGCAACGTGAGCGGAATATCCCCGCTGCCAGTTGCATACTGCCAGCCTGTACCTGCGCTGGTCAATACCGAGTTCATGTGGCCCATGGCTTCGGTCCAAGTAGTTCTGCCACTCACTTTCAGGGCTTCGCTGGCACTGTTGCCTGTCATATCATAGCCGATACCCGTGTCTCCGGTCACTGTACCGTCCCAGTAGCAGGCGTTGAGGATGCCGGAGCCATAGTCGTCTTTGTAATTCCGTCCTGCTACGCCGCCTGTGCTGCCTGACGCTCCGGCGACGCTGCCCGTGGCGTGATAGCAGGCGTTGACGATACTAGCAACGTTATCGCCAACCACGCCGCCGACATACGCACCGTCACCTTTGACATCGCCCGTGGCATAGCAGGCGGTAAGGACAGCTCCGTTGCTGTTGAGTCCCACCACGCCGCCGGCATAGGAATAAAAATTACTGTTAATTGTTGCGGTGACACTGCCCGTGGAGTAGCAGGCGATGATAGAAGCACTGCCTAACATCGCATCATTTTGTCCCGCTATACCGCCGACGTAGACCTTGCCTTCCACCGTGGCGGAAGAGTGGCAGTCGGTGATACTGCCTTTACGGTGAAATCCGGCTATGCCGCCTACATAGCTATTATTTGACGAACCTGTCACGCTGCCCGATACCGAGCAATTCTCGATGGTGCCCCTATTCTCTCCCGCTATGGCACCTACATTGGAATTAGCTGTTACATTCACTTTGTCCAGTTTTAGGTTCTTCACCGTACCTACATCATCGATGGAAGCGAACAATCCTACGTTATCCATTGCCGACTGGTTGATGGTCAGCCCCGTGATGGTCTTTCCGTTGCCATCGAAAGTGCCTGCAAAATTCGGTATCGGTGTCCACTCCGTGCCCGTGAGGTCGATGTCAGCGGCAAGGGTGCAGTTCAAGTTCTGTGTCGGATCGTTTTTCATTTCCGTTGCCCAAGCCTCCAAGGCTGCAGGAGAAGACACGATGTATGTGGTGCCGCCATCGGCAATCTCCAGGCCGATGATTTCTGTTTCCGTGTCGTCCCATTTCTTATCAATGCTTGCCGTGAAAGTCACGTCAGTCAGGCCGAGGTTTCTCACATCGCCCACGAGGGTGGTATGCATGTTCGGGCCAAGCGGCACGTTGGAAACAGGCTGGCTGTTTGTGCCGTTGGTGAGGGTGATGTTTTGCGTCTCATCTTTCACCAAGGCGTAGAATGAGAATACTACCGTACCTTCTTCTGTGCCGGTAATGGCACTTAAAGGTTCATCTTCTGGTTTTGGAGAAAAAAGTTCATTAGTCATTGCACCACCTACAGGAAGATTTGTACTCGCCGTAGCATCACTTCTATAGGCATTCACATTATATGTGGTGTAAGTGGTCGGCACAGTAACGCTAATTTTACTGCCTGCTTCTACATCGGTAGTGGGCTTCAGCGTCACTTTCGCCACAACGTGATTCAATAAGGTTGCGATTGTCGGATCAGTCTTGCTGATTTTCTTTTCCACACGGTTGCCAAAGGCGATGCTCCCTTTTTTGTACGTCACGTTGTGCAAATCGGCAGGGATGTCGGTTGTCGAATTGTCCGCCCAAAAGAGGAAGACGTAGGTTTCATCCGCTTTCAGATAGATATTGGCAGTGAAGATGTTGTCTTGGTTGTCATCAGTCAGACGAGTGGGCGTGGCATAGTCATTATCCGTGTAAGCGGTGCCGTCGGGTCGGCATACCTGCACGTAGTAATACTCGGCTTCATCATAATAATCGCCTATCACGCGCGTCTGCACACCGTCGCCCACGGCAGCAGAGAGGGTGACGGGCACGAGGCCGTCTGGCCCCGTGTCCGTCATCACTTCGTCCTGACTGCAGGATGCCAGCAGCACGGCGGCTGCCAGTACCGCGAAAATGTTTCGTTTGATGTTCATCATTCTTGTTGTCTTTATATGGCAACAAGCGTGGCGATGAAAGAAATTGTGTAGAAAAGGGAGTGCCTTTGCCGGTCACCCTGTCTCCTCGGATTTGCAATCCGAGGAATGTGAGTATGAGGATTTGCAATCCGATACTTTATTGCGTTCCGCTT
>ERZ1664506.32-NODE-32-length-13765-cov-6.290591_pt1 | contig 13765 bp, 12 predicted proteins | sample MGYA00575341_ERZ1664506 | MGnify/ENA primary metagenome ERZ1664506 (study PRJEB40874, sample SAMEA4040754) | Gallus gallus | biome: gut; material: content | place: India | collected 2016-01-01 | study: EMG produced TPA metagenomics assembly of PRJEB14491 data set... | reverse complement strand
TAGGAAGACCGTTGAATACGTCCTCGATAATCTCGAAATCTGAATTTTGTTCTAATACTTTCATTTTAGTATCAAGTATCACGTTATATCATTTAAGTATCACTAAACCCTGTATCATTTAGTATCATCCACGCACCCCCTTATCTATAAAGATAAGGGGTGTGGTGATACAGATACATTAGAGTGTGTATTTGTTAGTTTCAGGTAGAACGGAAATGATACCAAATTCTCGTGCTGCTTTCAGCCGTCTTTTGGCTGTCGGCAAGGACACTCCACCGTAAGCTGCTATCCTGTCGCATAACTCCGTGTATGATAGTTCCCGGTCTTGTCCGAACGCCTCACGCACCAGTTTGCTTAGTGCTGCCGTGTTAGCCTCGGCCTTGGCCTCCGCAATGCTCTGTGTCTTCATTGGTACGCCGTGGCCGTCAAGACCGAAAGCAAAACTATCAATCGGGCAGTTGCGGCAATCGGTCTCCGTCACGTTGAATATTCCGCTCTCGCTTTTCTCTACTTGAAAAACGTCAGACGCTTTTTGGCACAGAAAACTGCCGACATGGCCGCGCGGCGTGTTATTGTCTTTAGATTTGTTTAGATGAAGGACACAAACAACTGCGCAATCACACTCTGCCGACAAACGCATCAAGGACTGAATGACATCGGCACTTTCCCGAAGGTCGTTGAAGTCTGTCACCAAATCAACAAGACCGTCAACAATTACCGCCGTAGGCTTGTACTTCCGCACTTCCCTTACAATTATAGGCAAACGTTCTTTAACGGCCTTACGGCGCAAAGAAACGACACGTAAGCGGCTGTTACTCTCATCGGTCGGCCAGCACATAAGTGTATGTATTTTAACTGCCAGTTTAGAGGCGTTAGCTTCGCTCTGCTCTGTATCGGCGTACAGAATACGTGCGCCCGGTACGAGTGACTTAAAGCCGAAGTCGGTGCAACCCAGCAATGACGCACAAAGAACAATACAAAGCTGGGTCTTGCCTTGCTTTTGCTTAGCCACAACGCCCTGAATATCACCGCACGGAATACTGCCTACGCCGTTAAGTTCGAGTGTGTAGTGTGGCTCAGGATAAGCGACGGATAGGTCTATAACATAATCATCCTGCTTAGGCTGCGCCGTTGAGGCTATTTCGTTTAGCTGTTCTTGTGCTTTTTCCAGCGTGTCGGACACATCTAAGCTCTCATTTGTCGCCATACTGTCGAGTAAGTACGCAATGCCCTGTGCCTTACGCCTCGTCGCCAATAGCCTCAACCGCTCCACATTCTGCCCGAATGTAAGGTCGGGTGTGGGGTTGTCCGATAGATTAACAATGTCTATCGGCGTGATGCCCATGTTGTGCTTGCTGCTGAACTCGGCCACGCTCACTATGTCAGGCTTGTTGCCTGCCGCTATTATCTGCGTGGAAATGTCGAAAATGTTGTGACATAATGGCGTGTGAAATAAGTCCGCTGTCAACCCATCAAAAAGATTGGTGTACATCAAGCACGCCGCAATGACATCGCGCTCGCAAAATTCGTCGCAAAGTTGAGGCTTGGCAAGTACATTATAACCCATTGAGCACCTCCTCCCCGTCAAAATCAAACAGACACAATTCTTTTTTCTGTGGCGTATGCGGCCATTTGCAGCGGTCTGCGCTGTAATATTTCGCCATGCGCTTAGTGTGCCTGTCTGGCTTTAAGCATACGGCTTGCAGCTCTCCCAGCCGTTCAAGGTCACGCACGTACCATGTAATCGAATTTCGCAAGATGCCTGTTGCCAGCATTGCATCAAGGGTCGTGGCTGTCGTATATCGAAAATAAAGCAAAAGTTTTGCAATGTCCTTTGTCTGCTGTATCTTTGCACTCGGTATTATAGGGGCGGCTTCGGCCGCTTTTCTCATCCCCATATTGTGCCCTCCTCATCCTTAACCTCGTGCTTGCGTTCTTCTCTCCGGATTGCCACAATATCGCTAAAATCCGTGTCCTGCTCGTTGTCGATTATTTCCACGTCCGCATCGTCAAACTCGAACAATTTACCATAAATTTTAATTTTCATGTCTGAATCCTCCTTGTTTAGTTTTTGTTGTTGGTTTTTAGCTTATTTATATCGCTCAATTTATAAAGCGGTTTTCTACCGACCTTTACATGGCACAAATAGCCTGTATTATTCCACCTCCAAAGGGTATTACCACTAACTCCCAGCAACTCCGCTGCCTCCTTAGGGGTGAGCCATTGCTCCGGCTCTTTCTTTGCTTTGCCAAGTTCCTTGCCCTCGTCAAGAAGATACAAAGCAAATTCTTTCAGGTCGGCCACGCTGACCGTAACACTTACGGTCGCTCCAGCCTCTAATAATCCTTGTATATTCATTGTTCAAGCATTTAGTTGCAGCCCCATCGTCGCATCCGTTTACGGGTTTTCTGCCCTGCGCTTCGGCTGTTGTCCTCACAGAAACGACACAAACGAAAAATGCCGCATCCCAAAAGGACACGGCAAAGATATAACGGTATAAAAACTAAATCAAGCAAAAGGGAAACAAGGGAATTTTAGGGGAATTTTTAGGGAAATATGCCTTAACGTTTCTTTATTGCCTCGTAGTTCCACCCTCTTTCGCTCCTGCGTTCAGGTGTAAGTTTAAAGCAATCACTACAAAATTCTTTTAGGCTTATATTTGAGGTTTGCAGGTGTTGTTTATGCGCATGACTCACATCCCGGCCTTTCATTGTTTTCAGCTTAACTATAAAGTTTTGGACTTGGGGGATGTATCTTTCATACTTATCTATAAACTGCCTTGCCAGCTCGTCTTTCTCTCCGTCAGGCTTGTAGATGTTTCTTAGTTTCTCACAGGCCAAATCAAACCCTCTCACCATTGTTTGCAGTTTGTAGACATCGCCGCCTAATCCGTCGTAAAAACTCCTGCCATTTAGGAACTCCAGACACGGCCATGTGTAGTAGGTATCATAATTCTCATCATTAGAAACCAAATCTCTGTATTTCTCAATGTTCGGGAATTTCATTGCATCCTCTACCATTTGTGCCACTTCCTTTTGCATCGTTGGATTGCTGCTTAACGCCATGTATTCCAATCTTAGTTCAGTTTCAGTTATGCAAGGATATTTGCGTGTCACCTTGTTTATTACCTCTTTGCCGACGTAGACAGGTTGCAGGTAGTTGTAATAGTCTTCAACGGTATCAAACGACGGAAACAGGCAGAAGTCCAATGCAGCAAGTGCCTCGTCCGTATCTTCGACCGCGCCGTTCAAATGCCACAGCAGGGTCTGCTCCAACTCGTCGGCTATATCTTCGGGTGTGCTTTTGGGTGGCTCCAGCGGATAGTCATCAATCTTGTTTTCGTGGGAGTCGCTGCTAAGTACCCATATTTTTTCCTTCTTGCCTGTTGCCACGTCAACCCATGTTTCTTCTTTGCCGTTGCAGGGGTTGCTGTCTTTTTCCGCGTACAGAGTGTCTTTATGCTTCACGCCTTTCTGCCTCTTGGCCGCATCATTTAGAGCTTCGTCTATCCTTAACACCTCCCATGCGCTCCGTGCGTTACGGCTAATCAGTTTTAATATTTCTATTGCCTCGCCTGTCTTTTTCATCATCCTATTTTGTTTATCACATCCATTAAAGTATCATTCTCTATATTGCGGTATCGTGCAAAAGCCTTGCTGCCCTCAACATGGCCGGACATCTTGCAAATTATGTTCGGGTCGCTCACCTGCTTGTATGCGTTGCCCACGAATGTACGGCGTGCAAGGTGGCTGCTTGCCACCTCGTTTAACGGTCTTGTTTCCGTTTCGCCTGTCTTGGCGTTCCTTACTTCCACATTGCGTGTTATTCCCGAAATGGTAAATATCTCTTTTATTGCGTCGTTGTACTTCTGCGATGATATGAAAGGGAACAAACGGCCTTTCTTATCCACTCCTCGGTACTTCTCTACCAAAGCAACGGCCTTTTCATGCAATGGAACTTTTGCCGTCACGGGTGTCTCACCCTCGTCTTTAGTCTTGTGCGGTGTATATTCAAGTATTCCGTCAGTGATGTTTCGCTCTGTCAGCTTCATTAAGTCACTCACCCTGCAACCCACAAAGCAATGAAATATGAATATGTCACGCTGCACCTCCAAATGTTTTGTAGGCATTGGCGTTGAGGCTATCGTGTTGCGTTCGTCAATGGTGATGTAATACGGTGTGCCGTACTTTTCTGTTCCAATCTTCACCCTGTCAAACGGCCTGTTAGTTATCCTACCCGTCTCGTTGAGCCAACCAAAGAACGCCTTTAACTTCTTCATCAATTTTATAACGGCATTCTCGCCTCTGCCCTCTATCTCGTGGTAGCCGCTTTTGATGTTTGCAGGATAATTATCAAGCATTCTTCTGTATAAACGCTTATATTCTTCAGACAAGCCTTTTTCATTCCGCAGATAATCCCTAAAATCTTCTATATCGTCACTTGTGAGCGTATCGGGGTCAAAAGTAAACCTGTCTTCACTTGTCAATATTTTTGTAAGGTCGCGTCGTTCCTCTACTGCCGCCTCATTATAACGTCTAAAACCCTCGTAGCGTGCAACCGCGCGAACGAGAACACGAAAACCTTTTGTGTGGTCGTAACTGAATTGTTTTTGTGCCAAGTACACTTCGGCCAACTCGTAAAAAGTTTGCTTTTTTACTACTTCTTTTGATACGTACTTTTCAGGATGTATAAATCTATCTACTAAATCGACCAGCCATACTTTGGTTACATCTTCCTTGCCCATGCCTTTGACGCTGTTAAGGATATGTTTCTCCAGCCTGTCGAGCTTGTCTTTCATCTTCTCGTGGTATTCTACATCGTTACCAACCTTACGACGGTTCACAACAAGTTCACCGTTTTTGAAGTTGTCAGCGGTAATAAAAATACCTGATTTAACCAACAGATCATAATCCTTGCCATTGCGAAGCCTGATTATGATTTCGCTCATTTGGGTTTTCTGTTGTACCCTCTTGGATAGTTTAAGATAGATTGTTGCCATTTCGATAAATTTTATTAGAACTACACAAAGGTACAAATTAAAAATCAGACCGCAAAATAAAAGACGGGGAATTTGCGAAATTCCCCGTCAAATTCCCCGTCTTTATTGAAAGTGAATAAAAACCAAAGAAAACGTATAAGTGCCGTATTATTTATAAAGTATTGATAATGACAGCGTTGGAAAATTATTAGATTTTACGCGTTTTTGCCTGTTTTTATTTGTTGTGTTCCTATCAGGCGCACGGAAAGAAACGCCAAGTGGCTGACAGCAAGCCACTTGGCGTTCTTATTTTCACCAAACCGGCATAAGTCCACGCCAAACGGCACAATCGTAAGCCGCCAAACCTTACCCGGAAAAACAAAAAGGCCGCACCCATTATCACGGATGCGGCCAACGAATTGACTGGAACGGCACCGATACGGGCCGTCATTTCCTCTCGTCTTTCAATACTTTGTCTTGCCTGTTGAAGTACATATAACCTACAACGGCTATCACAATAACCAATATTGACGCTATAACTGCTCCCATAACTATTTCTCCTTTTCTTTTATCATTGACAATCCTACAATCAAAGTAACCAACACCGCCACTACAAGCAGGGCGTAAACATACCACGCCCATTCATCTATACCATTAAATACGGACGACAATAAAATTGCCGTTGCCATATATTTGGCTATATCCATAAGCCATTTGCCCAGTTCCTTTTTCATACTTCGCAAAGTTATACATTATTCCGCAATATACAAAACGGTTGACACAAAATAAACATTTATGGCCGGAAAGAGGCCGGCATATATAATAATGTGTCACAGGCAGGCGCCACTCTGCCTCCGCCAGGCCAACACCCATTCCACCATAAGCGGCAAAGCTTCATGCCGCAGGCCTCGCGCCGTCATACATTTATACTCTTATTTTACAAGCATTTACAAGATTTGGTGCAATAAAGTTTCCCGTTTCGGACAACTTTCGGCAAAAAATTTATCGGCAAATTATCCGAAAAGTATTTCTTTTTATCAAAAAATGTTCGTAGCTTTGCACCACATTCAATATACTTTTGTCATCATGGAAAATAAACAAACTTACTCTTACGAGGAAGCATACCAGGCCTCTTTGGCTTACTTCGGCGGCGACGAGCTGGCCGCAAGGGTATGGGTCAACAAGTACGCGCTGAAAGACAGCTACGGCAACCTGTTTGAAAAAACACCGGCCGACATGCACTGGCGCATAGCCAACGAAGTGGCCAGGATTGAAAACAAATACAACAATCCGCTGAAAGCCGAAGAAGTATTTGAGGTTCTCGACCATTTCAGATACATAGTACCGGCAGGCAGCCCCATGACGGGCATCGGCAACAACTATCAGGTGGCATCGCTGTCAAACTGCTTTGTCATAGGCCTTGACGGCGACGCTGACTCATACGGAGCCATACTGCGCATAGACGAGGAGCAGGTACAGCTGATGAAACGCCGCGGAGGAGTAGGCCATGACCTTTCGCACCTGCGTCCCAAAGGCTCGCCGGTAAACAACTCGGCGCTTACTTCGACCGGACTTGTGCCCTTTATGGAAAGGTACAGCAACTCGACACGCGAGGTGGCGCAGGACGGACGGCGCGGTGCGCTGATGTTGTCGGTAAGCATCAAGCATCCGGACAGCGAGGCGTTTATCGACGCGAAGATGACCGAAGGCAAGATAACGGGCGCGAACGTGTCGGTGAAAATCGACGACGAGTTCATGCGCGCGGCCATAGATGACAAGGAATATGTACAACAATTCCCCATTGACAGCGACGAGCCGTTGACAAAAAAGAACATCAGCGCGAAACAGTTGTGGGAGAAAATAGTGCACAACGCATGGAAAAGCGCCGAGCCGGGAGTGCTCTTCTGGGACACCATCCTGCGTGAAAGCATACCCGACTGCTACGCCGACCTGGGCTTCCGCACGGTATCTACAAACCCGTGCGGCGAAATTCCGCTCTGCCCTTACGACTCATGCCGCCTGCTGTCAATCAACCTATATTCATACGTAGTCAACCCGTTCACCGACAAGGCGTACTTCGACTACGACTTGTTCCGCCGCCACGTCGGCCTGGCACAGCGCATAATGGACGACATTGTGGACATGGAGCTTGAGAAAATCGACCTCATCATGGATAAAATAAAGGCCGACCCGCAGAGCGACGAGGTGAAATTCACCGAGTATCACCTGTGGGAAAAGATTAAGGACAAGAGCGGAAAAGGCCGCCGTACGGGCGTTGGAATAACGGCCGAAGGCGACATGCTCGCCGCCATGGGGCTGCGCTACGGTACGCAGGAAGCTACCGACTTCTCCGTGGAAGTGCACAAGACGCTCGCCCTCGCGGCATACCGCTCGTCGGTAACAATGGCAAAGGAGCGCGGCGCTTTCGCCGTGTACGACGCCAAGAGAGAAGAGAATAACCCCTTCATCAGCCGTCTGCGCGAGGCCGACCCCGAACTTTATGCCGACATGGTGAAGTATGGAAAGCGCAACATAGCCTGCCTCACCATCGCCCCCACCGGCACAACGAGCCTCATGACGCAGACCACGAGCGGCATAGAGCCCGTGTTCATGCCCGTATATAAGCGTCGCCGCAAGGTCAACCCCAACGATACAGATGTGCATGTGGACTTCGTCGACGAAGTGGGCGACTCGTTCGAGGAGTACATCGTCTACCACCGAAAGTTCATCGAATGGATGAAAATAAACGGCATAGACACAGACAAGCGTTATACTCAGGAAGAAATAGACCAGCTTATTGCACGCTCACCTTATTATAAAGCCACCGCCAACGATGTTGACTGGCTCATGAAAGTGCGTATGCAGGGCGCCATCCAGAAGTGGGTGGACCACAGCATCAGCGTAACAATCAACCTTCCCAACAATGTTGACGAGGCTCTTGTCAACCGCCTGTACGTTGAAGCGTGGAAGTCGGGATGCAAGGGATGCACCGTTTACCGCGACGGCTCGCGCTCGGGAGTGATGCTTTCAGTCGAGAAGAAGAAGGAAAAAGGCGGCGAGGAAATAACCACGCAGCAGCAACTGCCGCCCTGCCGCCACCCCGAAGTTACCGAAGTAAGGCCGAAAGAGCTTGAATACGACGTGGTAAGGTTCCAGAACAACAAGGAGAAATGGGTTGCTTTCGTAGGCTTGCTGGACGGCTATCCGTACGAAATCTTTACCGGATTGCAGGACGACGAGGAGGGCATCGTATTGCCGAAGACCGTCACCAAAGGCAAAATCATCAAGCAGCCTAATGAAGACGGAAGCAAACGCTACGACTTCCAGTTCGAGAACAAGCGCGGATACAAGACCACCGTGGAGGGACTTAGCGAGAAGTTCAACCCTGAATACTGGAACTACGCCAAGCTGATTTCAGGCGTATTGCGCTACCGTATGCCTATCGAGCATGTGATAAAGCTTGTTAGCTCTCTACAGCTTAAGAGCGAAAGCATCAACACTTGGAAGAACGGCGTAGAACGTGCGCTAAAGAAATATATCACCGACGGCACCGAGGCGAAAGGTCAGAAATGCCCTGCCTGCGGACAGGAGACGCTTGTTTACCAGGAAGGATGCCTCATCTGCAAGAACTGCGGAGCGTCAAGGTGCGGATAAAAAGACAATTAAGAATGAAGAATTAAGAGTTAAGAAAACATGCTTTACACATTATTTACACAATGGCAATGGCGTTTTTCTTAATTCTTAACTCTTAATTCTTAATTAAACACACGTTTGCAATGAAACTTCTATCCAGCTACGTATGCCTCAACAAGCTGCGCTTCCATGCCCGCCACGGAGTTTTGCCGCAGGAAAGGGCAACCGGCGGCGAGTTTGTTGTAAGCATACGTGCCAAATACTTGTTTGACAAAGCGTTGCAAAGCGACGATGTCAACGACACGCTGAACTACGCCGAGATGTTTGAAATCATAAATAAGGAGATGCAGACGCCGTCCTGCCTGCTCGAACATGTTGCAGGCAGGATTGGCAAAAGCATCATTGAGAAGATGCCGATGATTGAGACCCTCGACGTGACACTTGAAAAAATCAACCCTCCTATGGGCGCAGACGCCGAAAGCGCATCAGTTGAGCTACATTTAATAAATGATAAAACTTTTTGACAGTTGACAGTTTTTTGAAGACAAAAAGCTACCTTTGCAACCGTAAAAGAGCACTCATGAGCAAAAAGTCGATACTCATTTTACTGGCATTAGTCTTTTTCTCCGCCGTCGCATTCAGTGCGGACAAACGCTTCACGCTCGTCATCGATGCCGGACACGGCGGCCATGACTCAGGCGCAAAGGGTGCATTCTCTTACGAAAAAAACATCAACCTCAATGTTGCATTGGCCTTCGGCCGCTACGTCGAGCGGTATTGTCCAGACGTAAAGGTGGTATATACGCGCAAGACCGACGTGTTTGTGCCGTTGCACAAACGCGCTTCGATAGCCAACAAGAACAAGGCCGACGTCTTCATATCAATCCATACAAACGCACTTCCGAAAGGACACATCGCCCGCGGACTGGAGACTTACACGATGGGTATGCGCCGTTCTGACGAGAAACTGAGTGCGGCAAAGCGCGAAAACTCCGTCATCATGATAGAGGAAGACTATAAGGAGCATTACGAGGGGTACGACCCGAACTCGCCTGAAAGCACAATCATGTTCGAGTTCATGCACGACAAGAACATGTCGCGCAGCGTGGAGCTGGCCCAATATGTGCAAAGCAGCGTATGTTCCATAGCCAAACGGCAGAACAAGGGCGTCAAGCAAGACGTATTCCTGGTGCTGCGCGAGACCTCGATGCCGGCCTGTCTCATCGAGCTTGGCTTCATAACGACGCCGGACGAGGAGAAGTTTCTCAACAACAAGTCGAACATCGACAAGATGGCAAGGGGTATTTACGAGGCGTTTGCCAAATACAAGGACAAATATGACAAGGACATTACGGTGCCATACAAGGCCGGAAAGAGCCGCATAGCCGACATTCCAGACGTCGTTCCCGAAGAAACGGACATACAGGACACCCGTGACGGAGGCGCACGCGAAGACAAGAACGACACCGACAAGGCTGCAACGGAAAAGAAAGAAAAAGCCGACGACAGGCAAGAGACCGCAGGCAAGCCCGTATTCAAAATCCAGATTATCGCCAGCAGCAAGCGCCTTGCACAAGGCAACAGCCACTTCAAGGGGCTTGACGGCATCGACTTTTACGAAGAAGGCGGCCTGTACAAATATACATACGGCGCATCCGTCGACTACAACGAGATTTACCGTCTGCGCAAAACGATACTCGACAAGTTTCCCGAGGCGTTCATCATTGCCTTCAAGGACGGCGAGAAGATGAACGTAAACCAAGCGATACGTGAGTTTAAGTCAAAATAAAACATTGCAATATGAAGTTTTTTAACAAAGAAGTCAAGATAGCCTTGGTGGCGATATGCGGTTTGGTAATCCTGTTCTTCGGGATGAACTTCCTCAAAGGGCTAAACCTTTTCTCGTCAAGCAACAAATATCTCATATCCTTTAAGGACATCAGCGGCCTGGCGGCATCAAGCCCCATATATGCCGACGGATATAAAGTGGGCGTGGTGAAGAACATCATCTACGACTACAACAACACCGGAGGCACGGTGGTAGAGGCCGACATCGACAACCGCCTGCGCATACCGAAAGGGAGCAGCGCCGAGATTGTAAGCGACATGCTGGGCAACGTGAAGGTCAACCTGCTGCTGGCGACAAATCCGCGCGAGCGCGTCAACCCCGGCGAGACAATCCAGGGAGGCATCAACGACGGCGCGCTCGGCAAGATGAAAGACATGATACCCACGGTGATGCAAATCCTGCCGAAGGTTGACTCCATCGTGACAAGCGTGAACATTCTGCTGGCAAACCCTGCGATAGCCCAGTCGCTGCAAAACGTGGAGGCTGTTACGGGCAACCTTACCGTCACCACACGCCGCCTGAACAACCTGCTCGCAACACTCGAAGGCAGCGTGCCGGGCATGATGACACGCACCGACAGCATACTGCACAACGCCAACACACTGGCGAAAAACCTCAACCAGATTGACGTGGCGGGCACCGTGGCACGCGTGGACGAGACACTTGCCAACGTAGAGAAGTTTACCGAGCAGCTTAACAACAACCAAGGCACACTCGGACTGCTCATGCGCGACCCGGCGCTTTACAACAACCTGAACAGCACCATGCGCTCGGCCGACTCGCTGCTAATCGACCTCAAGGCGCACCCGAAACGCTACGTTCACTTCTCCCTGTTCGGAAGAAAAGACAAATAAACAACCGTCTACGTAACGCATTGACATACAATGCGTTGTAAAAGGCCGTCTTTTGCATTGCGAAAGACGGCCTTTTAGCGTGCAATTCATGGCCTTTTGGAATACGATTTGCCGCATTTTACAAAACATCCGGCCTGCAACCGCCTACGCAAAAACCGTCAGGCACCATCCCGACTACATCAAAACGTCAACCGAAAGCATTAATTTAAAAATCATCTAAATAGCGAACGCGCGGCCGCAAAAGTAACAAATACACGCGGAAAGTGCATTCGCACACAGCTTTGCGGACACATGGCGAACGCCTGCAAGCCAACGCCCGAAATCTGCCACACCGTCCATAAATCGCTATTTTACAAGCACTTGCAATTATGCAAGCACAAATATTACATTACGATGACAACAATCGCCATAAAGTGCCGTAACACTGACATTTACGAAAAACGGCCATCCTACATACAAAAACATTTATTTGCCCGTCTCAATAATTTTTACGAAATTTGCAAACGCTTTCAGGCAAAGCGCAGAAAGACATGTTCATAATCTTCCTCTGAAATGGTAAACAACCCTACGGCACTTTGGGACAAATGCCTTTTGCTCATAAAGGAAAATGTCTCAGAACAGCAGTTCAACGCATGGTTCAGGCCAATCGCCTTCGAATCATTCCACGAAGCAGGCAGGACACTCATACTTCAAGTGCCCAGTAATTTCTTCGTGGAGTACCTCGAAGAGAACTATGTAGGCCTGCTCACCAAAGTGCTGACAAAATATTTCGGCGCAGGCATAAGGCTCAACTACCGCATAATGGTGGACAAGACACACAAAATAACGCAGGAAGTAGAGCCTGAGCCGATAGCAGACATAGACAAGACAACACGCCGCACGACACGCATCAACCAGTCGCCGACGGTGCTCGACGCCGCCAAACCGCAGGACATCGACTCGCAGCTGGACCCGCGCCACACCTTCGCCAACTACATAGAGGGCGACAGCAACAAGCTGCCACGCTCCGTCGGACTGTCAATAGCCGAGCATCCCAACTCGACACAATTCAACCCGATGTTCATCTACGGCCCGTCCGGATGCGGAAAGACGCACCTAATCAACGCCATCGGCGTGCGCACCAAGGAGCTTTATCCGCAGAAGCGCGTGCTGTACATCAGCGCAAGGCTGTTCCAGGTGCAATATACCGACGCCGTGCTGAAGAACTGCACAAACGACTTCATCAACTTCTACCAGACCATCGACATGCTCATCGTCGATGACATACAGGAGTGGGTGTCGGCAACGAAGACGCAGGAGACGTTTTTCCACATCTTCAACCACCTCTTCCGCAACGGCAAACGCATCATACTGGCGTGCGACCGGCCGCCCGTAGACCTGCAAGGCATGAGCGACCGCCTGCTGACACGCTTCAGCTGCGGCCTCATAGCGGAGCTTGAGAAGCCCAACGTACAACTCTGCGTCGACATACTCAACAGCAAAATAAAGCGTGACGGGTTGCACATACCCGAAGAAGTGGTACAGTTCATCGCGCAGACAGCCAACGGAAGCGTGCGCGACCTGGAAGGAGTAATCAACTCGCTGCTGGCCTTCTCCGTGGTGTACAACTGCAAAATCGACATGCGCCTGGCCGAAAGGGTAATCAAGCGCGCCGTGAAAATAGACAACGAACCGCTAACGATGGACGACATCCTCGACACCGTGTGCAACCATTTCAACGTAACCACTACGGCCGTAATGAGCCGCAGCCGCAAGCGCGACTACGTGGTGGCGCGCCAAGTGTCGATGTATCTCGCGCAGAAATACACCAAGATGCCAGCCTCGAGGATAGGAAAGCTCGTCGGCGGACGCGACCACTCCACCGTAATTCACAGCTGTTCGCAAGTGGAGACACGACTGAAAATAGACAAGATGTTCAGCAGCGAGGTACAAAGCATCGAAAACTCGTTCAAGCTGAAGAGATAAGACAAAAGGATGCCGCTTGCAAGCGGCATCCTTTTTTATTGCATACAAAACAACATGACTTACAGCCTTGCAATATGAAATGCCGTTTTTCATAATGTAAAAGACGGCATTTCAGCGCACAAAAGGTGGCCTTTTACACGGTAAAAGGCCACCTTTTGCATTGCGTTTTGCCGCAGTTGAAAACCGTAATTGCGGCAGGCAATTTGGTTACAGACTGAAACTGAACCGCGCCCAGGCCTTGTTTTATTGGCCGTCACATGACCATGTTAAGATACCGTGACAGCTCAACGAGCGTGTCAAAACGCTTGATGTCCGCATTTGAAGCGTCATGCCGCCTGCTTTTCATGCGCCCTTCCACAACAGCCTTGAACATATTTTTGATTATTTCATTGGTGTTTTCAAGTGCATAAGACCGTCCTTCCAGTTGTGAACTTATTTCGTCTGTAAACGACCTTGACAGGAAATCGACTCCTGCAAAGTCAAGAA
>ERZ1664506.31-NODE-31-length-14036-cov-7.491667_pt1 | contig 14036 bp, 10 predicted proteins | sample MGYA00575341_ERZ1664506 | MGnify/ENA primary metagenome ERZ1664506 (study PRJEB40874, sample SAMEA4040754) | Gallus gallus | biome: gut; material: content | place: India | collected 2016-01-01 | study: EMG produced TPA metagenomics assembly of PRJEB14491 data set... | reverse complement strand
CTGCTCGCGCTCGCCCGGCCCCTTGTCGTTGATGCCGCAGAGGTGGAGTATGCCGTGTATGATTACGCGGTGCAGCTCGTCCATGTAGTCCTTGCCCAGCTGCTCGGCGTTGGAGCGCACCGTGTCGAGCGAAATCACAATGTCGCCGTTGATGGTGTCGCCCTCGTCGTAGTCGAATGTGATGATGTCGGTGTAATAGTCGTGCCCCAGGTACTCGCGGTTTACCTCGAGTATCTTCCCGTCGTCCACGAACATGTAGCCTATTTCGCCCGCCTTGCGGCCGTACTTGGCGGCCACGGCCTTTATCCATGCCGTAGTCTCGCGCCTCTTTATCTTCGGCATACTTACGCCGTCGGTGTTGTATGTTATCATGTTTCTTGATAAATTAAGAATTAAGAGTTAAGAATTAAGAAAGTTAAGAGTTAAGAGCAAGAAAGTTAAGAATTAAGAGTTAAGAATTAAGAAAAATACCTTTGCCTGTTGAAACCGCCGAGGCATATTTTCTTAACTCTTAATTCTTAACTCCTAATTCCCCGTCGGCAGGAACTCCGACACGTCCCTGCCGAAATGCAGCAGTTCGCGCACCATGCTCGACGACACGCTCTGGTATTGCGGCTCGGAGAAGAGCAGCAGGGTGTCAAGACCACCGATTTTGAGATTGATGTCGGCCTGCTCGCGCTCATACTCAAAGTCCTTGACGCTGCGCACGCCCTTGACGATGAAGCGCGCGCCCTCCTGCCGGGCGAAGTCTACCAGCAGGCCGCTGTACGCCTTGACCTCCACCTTCGGCTCGACGGCGTAGAGCCGGGCTATGTCTTCCACGCGCTTGTCGGCGCTGTAAAGGTACTGCTTGCGCACGTTTACGCCCACGCCGATTATGATACGGTCGAACAGGGGCAGTGCGCGGCGCACTATGGCGTCGTGGCCTACGGTGAACGGGTCGAAGCTGCCCGGGAAAACGGCTGTTGTCATGCTGTTGTATTGTTATTGGTTGTTTTTGTTTATCAGGTTGACTATTACCTTTATCATCGTGTCCTTCTCCTCCGTACGGCTCTCGGCTATCATCAATGTCAGCGCTACGAGGGCATTGTCGGCTATGCGCTTGCCGCCGTCCTGGCGGTAGAGTGCGCCGTTCATGTCGAGAAACCACAGGAAGAGGGTTGCCGCTATGCGCTTGTTGCCGTCGCTGAACGAATGGTTTTAGTGACAAGATACAGCAACATAGCCGCCTTTTCCTCAACCGACGGATACAGCTCTACCCCTTCGAACGTCTGGTATATCTGCCCTATGGAGCTTTTGAAAGAGTCGTCTTTCTCGTTGCCGAAGAGCGTTCCTCCTCCGAATTTACGTCTTAATGTACCTATCATGTCCATAGCGGCGTCATAGGTAGCGTGGAAACGTCCGCCGCTTGTCGTCCCGCTTATTTCAAGTTGCTGGTAGTCGTAACGGTCGAGCGTGTCAAGCGCATAGGCATAGTCGGCCACCATGTTGACAAGACTGGCCACATTGCCGTCTGCCGGCATCCCCATCTGTCCCACGGTGCGGCTTAGCATTGAGACGAGTTGCTTCAGTTCCTCATACCGTTGTTCTGTCATCCTCTTGCTTATGGCGTATCCTTTAATAAGGTATTCCCTCAATACGCTGTTTGCCCAGATGCGGAATTGCGTGCCGCGGATGCTTTTCACCCTGTAGCCTACTGATATTATGACATCGAGGCTGCACACTTTGGTAGGCTTATACTTGGAAAAAGTATTATGCAAAATTTGCATATTACTCTTTTCGTCAAGTTCCTTTTCCTTGAAAACATTGCGGATATGACGCGCTATGACAGACTGGTCTTTGCCAAACAGTTCGGCCATCTGCTGCTGCGACAGCCACACCGTGTCGCCGTCAAGGTTGACACTGACGGTCGTCTCGCCGTCAGGCGTGTTGTATATTATGATTTTGCTGTTGCCCATTTATGCTGATATGGCAAATAAGGCGTATGCACCGGTGTGCCGTATGCGGGCTGCATTCATGGCGTCAGCCCGATTATTAATTTTTAATTGTTAATTGTTCATTACCCGAAGAGGTCTTGCTCTCTTGGATTTTGGCCGTACATCGAGCGGCCGAAGTGGCTGTAGGCCAGCTCGGTAGCCATGCGTCCGCGCGGCGTGCGCTTGATGAAGCCCTCCATGATGAGGTAAGGCTCGTAGACCTCTTCCACCGTTCCGGCGTCCTCGCCGATGGCGGTGGCGATGGTGGTGACGCCCACCGGGCCTCCGCGGAACTTGTCGATGATGGTCAAGAGGATTTTGTTGTCGATTTCGTCGAGGCCGTACTGGTCGATGTTCAACGCGGTGAGGGCTATCTTTGCGATGCCGGTGTCGATGCGGCCGGTGCCCTTCACCTGGGCGAAGTCCCTCACGCGGCGCAGCAGGGCGTTGGCTATACGGGGCGTGCCGCGGCTGCGGCGGGCTATTTCTATGGCCGCGTCGTCGTCGATGGGCACCTTCAATATGGAGGCTGAGCGGCGCAGTATGCGCGTAAGCGTCTCCGGCTCGTAGTATTCCAGGTGCAGGTTGATGCCGAAGCGGGCGCGCAGCGGGGCGGTAAGCAGTCCGCTGCGGGTGGTCGCGCCTACGAGTGTGAAGGGGTTGAGGTCTATCTGTATGGAGCGCGCCGACGGGCCTTTGTCTATCATTATGTCGATGCGGTAGTCCTCCATGGCCGAGTAAAGGTATTCCTCGACGACGGGCGAGAGGCGGTGTATTTCGTCTATGAAGAGCACGTCGTTAGGCTCCAGTGAGGTCAGTATGCCTGCCAGGTCGCCGGGCTTGTCGAGCACGGGGCCGCTGGTCAGCTTGAAACCCACGCCCAGCTCGTTGGCTATGATGTTGCTAAGGGTGGTCTTGCCCAGTCCGGGAGGGCCGTGCAAGAGTGTGTGGTCGAGCGGTTCGCCGCGGTATTTGGCCGCCTCGACGAACACCTCGAGGTTCTCCACCACCTTCTGTTGGCCGCTGAAGTCGCTGAAGCGCAGGGGCCTGAGGGCGTTCTCAAACTCCTTTTCGGCCGACGAGAGCGTGTTGCTGCGTATGTCGAAGTCGTTGTCTGTCATTGTCGTTCGGGATTGTCTGCCGAGTGCAAAGGTATAAAAAATATGGCAATAAGCAATCGGGCGGCGCGCAATATTAGCGGTTAGGGCAGCCCGGCCTATCGGGCTAATCGGGCTTATTGGCCTAATAAGCCCGATTAGCCTAATATGCCGGGCCTGCAAGAGGCGGCCTTTTGCAGGCCGAAAGGCCGTCGATTGCACGCCAAAAGGCCGCCTTTCGCAGCACGAAAGGCGGCCTTTTACAAGCTATCTGATTATCAGGCGTTTAGCAGGCTCATTGGGTTAATCGGGCTCATCGGGCCAATTACACAAACATCAGCGTAGTCATCCTGTCCTTGGCGAACACGTCCTGCGCCACGGCCTGCATCTCGTCGGCGGTCACCTCGTCGACGCGCGCCATGAGCCGGGCCGGGTCTTTCTCGATGCCGTGGTGCAGATAGCTGCGGCCGAAGTCGAGGGCAAAGCTCTCGCGGTTGTCGCACGCCACGCCGATTTGCCCCTTGATTTGCCGCTTGGCGGCGGCCAAGGCTGTGGCCGAGAGAGGCTTCTGCATCAGCCGGTCGAGCTCGCGCCTGACGAGGCGGCTGCATTTCTTCACGTCGTGCGGGTCGCATCCAAAGTAAGTGCACCACATGCCCGTGTCCGAATAGCTTACCATCGAGCTGTCAACGGTGTACACCAGCCCGTGCTTCTCGCGCAGGGCTATGTTGAGCCGGGCGTTCATGCCCGGGCCTCCGAGTATGTTGTTCATCAGGTATAGGGCGAAGCGGCGGCGGTCGTGCACGTCATACGCCCTGTTGCCCAGCATGACGTGGGCCTGGTGAGTGCCCCAGTTGACGGTCTCCTCGCGCGGAGTGTACTCCGGGACGGCCGCCTTGCGGCTCTTGTCCGCCTGCGGACGGCAGGGCGGCTGGTCGGCCGTGGCCTTCTCGAGAAGGCGCACGAGGCGGTCGAAACTTACGTCGCCGTAGGCGAAGAACACCATGTTCTCCGGCCTGTAATGCCGCGCGGTGAAGCGCGCCACGTCGTCGTGCGTGTACTGGCGGAGCCTGTCCTGCGTGCCGAGTATGTTGTGGCCGAGGGGGTGAGAGCTGAACACCATGTTCTCGAAGCGGTCGTAAATCAGCTCGGCCGGCGAGTCGTTGTAGCACTCTATTTCGTCGCACACCACCTCGATTTCCTTCTCCACCTCGGCCTGCGGATACGCGCTGTGCAGCACTATGTCGGTAAGCAAATCGACGGCGCGCGGCATATGCTCGCGCAGCAGCGCCGCGTGGAACACCGTGTCCTCCTTGTTGGTGAAGGCGTTGAGGTCGCCGCCCACCCTTTCGAGGCAGTTCAGGATTTGCATGGAGCGGCGGCGCGCCGTGCCCTTGAACGTCATGTGCTCGCAGAAGTGGGCCAGGCCCTCCTCGCCCGGCAGCTCGTCGCGCGTGCCTGCGCCCACGGCGTAGCCGCAATACACCACGGGCGACGCCGAAGCCAAATGGATGACGCGCAGCCCGTTGCCCAAAGTATGTGTGTTGTATTTCATAATCCGGGGTGCAAAATTACAGGTTTTTCACGAGTTTAACACGCTACACATTACATAAAAAGCATTTTTTCACTATCTTTGCGCTTTGAAAAAAGCATAAAGGAAAATATTTACAATGCGCAAGGTAATAGGTATTGGCGAGACCGTACTCGACATAATATTCAAGAACGGGCAGCCGGTGAGCGCCGTGCCGGGCGGCTCGGTGTACAACGGAATAATATCACTGGGGCGCGCCGGGGTGCCGGCGGCGTTCATAAGCGAGGTGGGCGACGACCGCATAGGCGAGAAAACTATCAGTTTTTTGAAAGAAAACGGGGTTGACGCAAGCTGCGTCAGCTGCTACAAGGGCACAAAGTCGCCCGTGTCGCTGGCGTTCCTCAACGACAACAACGACGCCGAATACATATTCTATAAAGACCATCCGCACGACCGGCTGGACTACATCACGCCCGAAATAAACCGCGACGACATCATTATGGTCGGCTCTTACTACGCCGTCAACCCGGTAATACGCCCGCAGGTGGCGGCTATACTCAACGCCGCACGCGACCGCGGGGCAATCATATACTACGACGTCAACTTCCGCGCGGCGCACGCCGACGAGGTGATGAAGCTGACACCGAACATCCTGGAGAACTTTGAGTACGCCGACATAGTGCGCGGCAGCCGCGACGACTTCAACGTGATGTACCGCATGGACACGCCCGACAAGGTGTACACATCGCAGGTGTCGTTCTACTGCAAGAAGTTCGTCTACACCGACGGGGCCAACGCCGTAGAGCTGCGCGGTGACGGCGGGCTGCGCAAGAGCTACCCCGTCACGGCCACGGAGACCATGAGCACCATAGGCGCTGGCGACAACTTCAACGCCGGACTGGTGTACGGCCTGATGAAATATGGCGTGACGCGCGACATGATGGACGGCGCGATACCCGAACAGACGTGGGACAGCATCATACGATGCGCCCTCGCCTTCTCGGCCAACTGCTGCAAGAGCATAGGCAACTCCATCGATACCGCCTTCGGCGAAGCCATGAAAGCGGAACTGGGCGGCAAAGAATAAGACCAATGAGCCTGATTAGCCTAATAAGCCCTATACGCCAAAGCCATGGCGCATCAGGCTCATCCGGCCCATCAGGCCTATCAGAATAAAGAACAACTAAAACAAATACAGCCATGATTGAGATTACAGACAAAATCTATTACGTGGGCGTTAACGACCGCAACAAGGAGCTTTTCGAAGGCTTGTGGCCGCTGCCCAACGGAGTTTCGTACAACTCTTACCTCATAGACGACGAAAAGGTGTGCCTCGTAGACACGGTAGAGGTGGACTTCTTCATGCCTTACCTCAAGAACATACGCGAAATACTGGGCGACCGCCAGATTGACTACCTCGTGATAAACCACATGGAGCCCGACCACAGCGGCGCCATAGAGCTGATACGGAAGTATTATCCCGGCATAAAGATTGTCACCAACAAGAAGGCGTTTGGCATGATTGAGGGCTTTTACGGGATGCCAACCGAGGGTGTGGAGGTAACCAACGGCTCGACGCTCAGCCTCGGACGGCACGAGCTTACGTTCGTACTCACCCCGATGGTACACTGGCCCGAGACTATGGTTACGCTCGACACGACCACCCACACGCTCTTCTCGGGCGACGCCTTCGGCTGCTTCGGCGCGCTCAACGGCGGCATAATAGACTCTGAAATCAACTGCGACACGTTCTGGCTGGAGATGGTTCGCTATTATTCGAACATCGTAGGCAAGTACGGAGTGCCCGTACAGAACGCCCTGAAGAAGCTTGCGGGAGTGCAACTGGACTACATCTGCTCGACGCACGGCCCCGTATGGCACGAGAACATCGACAAGGTAATAGGCATATACGACCGGCTTAGCCGCTACGAGACCGAGGAAGGCATCGTGATTTGTTACGGAACGATGTACGGCAACACCGAGCGCATGGCCGAAGTAATAGCCCGCGCCGCGAGCCAGGCCGGGATTAAGAACATCGTAATGTACAACGTGTCGAAGACCCACCACTCTTACATACTGCGTGACATCTTCCGCTACCGCGCACTCATCGTCGGCGCGCCGACGTACAACGCCGGACTGTATCACGAAATGGAAGTGCTGTTGAGCGAAATCGCGGGCAAGGACATCAAGAACCGCCACTACATAGGCTGGTTTGGCAGCTATGCGTGGGCTGGAAAGGCCGTGGAGCGCATCAAGGAATGGAACGAGACGCGCCTCAAGTTCGAGCCTGTGGGCACGCCGGTGGAGATGAAGCAGAGCCTCAAAGACGACACCTTCGCACAGTGCGAGGCGCTGGGACGCGCCATGGCGGAGAGGCTGAAGCAGGACAGATAGCCCCACCCCTCCCTCTCCAAGGGGAGGGCGTAAGGATTGATTTTACAAAACCGGCTTGGCGATTACATACATATCGCCAAGCCGGTTTTGTTTTATTATTACTTGTAATATTCACAGAATGCCGTCAAAAAAGGCATTCCAGTCACCCACCCCTTGCGGAGCGAGGGGTGGGGTTGCCACCTTTATTATGCTCCTCCACTCTCCTCTGACCATTCCCTTGCGCTGAATGTCGTCGAGAAGGGCAACGAGGCTGTCCCAGAAACCGCCCGCGTTGAGCAGCACTATGGGCTTATGGTGGTAGCCGATGGTGGCCGACGCGGCCATGGTAAACACCTCGTCGAGCGTGCCAAGGCCGCCGGGCAGGGCCACGGCTGCGTCGCACTGCGCCGTCATAAGCTCCTTGCGGTCGCTCAGGTTGTCGCAGGGTATGCACACGTCCATGCTCGGACTGGCCTTGCCTCCGCGCTCTATGATGGTGGGCACCACGCCAATGGTGCGCCCGCCTGCCCCGTGCACGGCCTTCGCCACGCACTCCATGAGGCCGAGGTTGCAGCCTCCGAACACGAGGGTGTGCCCGTTCTCACCCATCCAGCGGCCCAACTCTTCCGCCGCCTTGAAATATCCGGCGTCGATATTCGAGTTCGCCGAACAGAATACAGCTATCTTCATTACTTCAAATCAAACGTTACTTTCTGTGTCACATTGTCGGAGGCGTTGCCAATCAAAGCCTCGAAGCGTCCCGGCTCGGCCGTCCACCGCTGCGCCTTGTCGTCGTAGAAGCTTAGGGCGTCGATGCCGAGCGTGAGGCTGACCTGCCGCGTCTCGCCCGGCGCGAGGCTTACTTTCTTGAAGGCTTTAAGCTCCTTGTACGGGCGGACGAGCGATGATTCGCAGTCGCGCACGTACAGCTGCACCACCTCTGCGCCTGCGCGTTTGCCAGTATTTGTCACGTCAAGGGTGAACGTTATGCTGTCGCCCGGGGCAAGCGCGGCCTTGTCCGCCGTGGCCTTGCCCAGCTTGAAGGTGGTGTAACTGAGGCCGTGGCCGAAGGCGAACACGGGCTTTACGCCCTCCTTGTCAACCCATCGGTAGCCGAGGAAGATGCCTTCCTTATACTCTTCGTCTATGATTTTCTTGCCGTCGCGCCATGTTCCGGGGTACGTGCCGAGCCTGTGCGCGGGATAGTCGTCGAGCTTTGCCAGCCACGAATAGGGCAGCTTGCCCGACGGGTTGACGCGCCCGGTGAGCCCGTCGGCCAGTGCGTGGCCCGCCGTAGAACCGAGAAACCAGCCCTGCACGATGGCGTTGACCTTGCCGACCCACGGCATCGCCACGGGGTTGCCCGATATGTTGACGTAGACGAAACGCTTGTTGGCCTTGGCAAGAGCCTCAACCAGGCGGTCCTGGCCGTAGGGCAGGCCGTAGTCCAGGCGGTCGTTGCCCTCGGAGTCCTGATGGTTGCCCTTGTTAAGGCCGCCGAACATTATTACGTAGTCGGCCTTGCGCGCCTTCTCCACGGCCTCGGCCAGCAGCTCGTCGGGCGTGCGCAGGTCGTAAAGGCTCTGCTTGGCTACTACGCCGTCGCTGGTGCCGGTGGTGTCGCCAACGTATCCGCGGGCGTACTCCACCTTTATTTTGCCGCCCAGGGCGCGGCGCAGGCCGTCGAGGGGCAGCACCTCACGCTGCGCCTTGAGCGACGAGCTGCCTCCACCTACGGTCATCATCTTGATGGCGTTCTCGCCAACCACGAGCACGGTGCGCGCCGCCGTGGTGTCGACGGGCAGCACTCCGCCCTCGTTCTTGAGCAGCACGATGCCGTCGGCGGCCACCTGCCGCGCCGTGGCGTAGTGAGCCTCGGAGTTCATCGAGCCGAAACCGCGGCTGCGGTTCATCGACGTGCGGAAGAAGAGGCGCAGCACGCGGCGCACCTTGTCGTCGAGTTCCTTGGTGGAATATTCGCCCTTACGTATAAGCTCGAGGTACGGACGCGCCATGAAGTAGTTGTCGTACGCGTTCGACACGCCGAAGGTGAGGCCGTCGGTCCATGTGCCGAACTCCATGTCGAGCCCGTTCTCTATGGCCTGGCGCGTGTCGTGCGTGCCGCCCCAATCGGACACTACCACGCCGTCGTACCCCCACTCGCCCTTCAGAATGTCAACAAGCAGCCGCCGGTTGTGGCAGTTGTGCTGGTTGTTGTACAGGTTGTAAGAGCCCATTATGCCCCATGTGTGCCCCTCCTGCACGGCGGCGCGGAAGGCCGGGAGGTAGATTTCGCGCAGCGCGCGGTCGTCAACGATGACATTGACCTGGTGGCGGTACACCTCGTCGTTGTTCAGCGCGTAGTGCTTAACGCACGCGGCGACGCCGTTCGACTGCAGTCCACGGATGTAGGGCACGACCATGCGCGACGCCAGCAGCGGGTCTTCGCCCATGTACTCGAAGTTGCGTCCGCCCAGCGGCGTGCGCAGCATGTTGACGCCCGGGCCCAGGAGCCTGTCCTTGCCGCGGTAAAGGGCTTCCTCGCCGAGCGCCTTTCCGTAGGCGCGGGCCATAGGCGGGTTCCACGTAGCGGCAAGACACGTAAGCGCGGGGAAGGCCACGCACGAGTCGTTGGTCTGCCCGGCCTGCACCCATTCGTCCCAAAGCACGTCGGGGCGCACGCCGTGGGGCCCGTCGTCGGTCCAGAACTGGGGTATGCCCAGGCGCGCCACGCCGGGCGAACTGAACTTGCTCTGGGCGTGGATTACGGCTATTTTCTCCTCCGTAGTCATGCGGCGGAGGGCGTCTTCAACGCGCTCCTCTACCGGTTTTGTGTCGTCAAGATACACAGGCAGAGCCTGTGCGCCTGCCGTAATGACGCAGGCGAGCGACGCCAACGCCGCCAAAGATAATCTGATAGTCTTCATTCAAAGTATGTTTTTACATTATCACAGGGGACAAAGATACGCAAAGGCGAGCGCAATGGCAAACGAAAAACGAAGTTTTTTGCTCCGCCATTGCAGAGCCGCATCCTATCTTCGCGAAGCAAAGGTATGAAAATAAAATATGTCACGGCAAAATATCCGGCGTATTTTTCACGTGAGTTCGGCGTAAGAAATCTGCGGTAATCATCCTACTTCAATCGGTCTGTCGGTAACTGTCATTCCGCGCTCCGACGCGGAATCCAGTACACAAACATTGAAAAGACTTGATTGCTTACACTGGATGCCGCATCGGAGTGCGGCATGACGATTACCTACTGCCTGGATTGCGGAAGGATGTGAACAGGCCATACTCTTAAGAACCATCCAAACAAACTGCGGATGCACCCAAGAGGCGGCCTTTTGCCCTGCGAAAGGCCGCAAACGGCAACGTAAAAGGCCGCCTTTCGTGCTGCGAAAGGCGGCCTTTTATAAAGCTGCTGACTGTCAACGGGTTACGGCGAGGCCGACGGCCTTCTTCACGATGTCGCTCTCCTCGTTGATAATCTGGAAATATTCGCTCATGTCGAAGAGGTCGCGCGCCACGAGAGCCTTCAGCTGCGCCTTGAGGTAAGGCAGCGTGCGGCGCAGCTCGTCGTCGTCCTTGGGCTTCGCGCCCTGCTTCTCGCCCTCCTTCATCACCTCGTCTATGAGCGGTTGGGGCACCTGGAATCCCGTGCGGAACGTGCCGAAGTCGGGGAAGAGCGAGCGCAGCTGGCTGCGGTGGTTGTCGATGTAGCGCAGGCTGGAGTTGATTACTATGCCCTTCAATACGAGCTGGCGGTGGTAGCGCGTGTACTGGAGCGTGTCGAGTGGAACGAACACGTCGGGCATTATCCCTCCTCCACCGTAGACGGCTCGGTGCTCCTTGAGCGTGTAGAATTTCAGCGAATCGGCAAAGTGTATGCTGTCGCGGTTGGTCAGCTCGCCGTGCTTCAGGCGCTTGTCGAAGTCGAGGGCGTAGTCCTCCATGTCGCCCTTGGTGTACGGCTTCTGTATGCAGCGGCCTGCGGGGGTGTAGTAATGGGCTATGGTAAGACGTATCATCGAGCCGTCGGGCAGGTCGATTGGCCGCTGCACGAGACCCTTGCCGAACGTGCGGCGGCCTATTACGGTGCCGCGGTCGTGGTCTTGTATTGCGCCGGAGACGATTTCCGCGGCCGATGCCGTGAACTCGTTGACGAGCACGTAGACGCGCCCCGTGCGCATCTTGCCGTTGCCCCGCGCCTTGTAATCGGTGCGGGGGAACTGCCTTCCCTCGGTGTACACGATGAGCTCGCCGCGCTCCAGGAACTCGTTTGCCACCTGTACGGCGGCCTGGAGGTAGCCTCCGCCGTTGTCCTGGAGGTCGAGCACGAGGTCAACCATGCCCTCCTTGCGCAGCGTCTCGAGGCCTTGCATGAACTCGTCGTAGGTCGTCGCGCCGAAATTTCCTATCCTTATGTACCCCACTCCGGGGCGGAGCATGTACACGGCATCGACGCTCTTCACCGGTATTTTGTCTCTCTTCACCGTAAAGCGCAGCACATCAGCCACGCCGCGGCGCACTATGCCGAGCTCCACCTTCGAGCCCTTGGGGCCTCTGAGGCGGCGCATAATTTCCTCGCGCGCCATCTTCACGCCGGCTATTGCCGTGTCGTTGACGCTCACTATGCGGTCGCCGGCCATGATGCCGACCTTCTCCGACGGACCTTTCGAGACGGGCTGGATTACGAGCAGCGTGTCGTCAACCATGTTGAACTGCACGCCTATGCCCTCGAAGTTGCCCTGCAACGGCTCGTTCAGCACCTTCACCTCCTTCGGGTCGGCGTAAGACGAGTGGGGGTCGAGCTTCTCCAGCATCCCGCGTATGGCGTCCTCAACGAGCTTCTGCTCGTCAACCGAGTCAACATACAGGTTGTTGATGGCCATCTCCGCTATCTGCAGCTTGCGCATCGGGCTGTCGCCGGAGAAGTTTATGCGCATCTGCGAGTGCAAAGGTAAAAGGGTAAAAAGGCAGAAAAGGAAAAAGAGAAAGGAAAATCTTGACATTATTGGAACTTTCATATCAAATGTTTTTAATAATACTTTTGTCCTACTTTTTTAGAATTTCATTTAATTAATCTTGTTCAATCCTTGTTTCCTGCCAAATATTTTAGATAATAATCACGGGTAACAATATTATTGCATCCCGACTTGTCAGGTTTATAATTAGTACAACCAAGAAAAGGTTTGGTGTTGTCTTTCCCTTCTTTTACAATCAAATAACCATCCTTGCATTGGTCGCATTTAAGAATAGGCAAATCTCCACCCCTTAGATTATTCGTCATAAAATCGCAGATTTCAGGTTCATTAGAACATATATAAAGCCTTAAACCATAATCTTTCTTGTATCGTAACTGCATAGGATAACCGCAAACAGGACAACGCTTGGCCTCAACTTTTCTGTCTGGATTCAATACGATGTTCCCTTCCAGTCTTACATTATCATAATCACGAAGTAACTCTAAGACAAATTCTGAGGGATGTTCTTCAGGAACAACGATATATACACGGTTCTTTGTCCGCGTCAATGCGACATAAAACAAACGGCGTTCTTCGGCATACTCAATGGCATGGTCTGTCTTTACGACATAGTTTAACACAGGGTCGTCTTCTATCTTTGACGGAAAGCCATAAACATCGTTACGCCCATTCACAATGATAACATTGTCATAACCGAGACCTTTGGCCCTGTGCACGGTCATAAAGTCAAGATATACGGCATTATACTTTTGCGAATATACGTTCCCGGTCTTTTCATCATACTTGAAGTCTGCTGACTTTCCGAGGTTGTATGCGTCAAAACCATAACGCCCTAAGAGAAGTATTGACGAATCAGGTTTTTCTTTAAGTATCTCATCCATCAGACTTTCCACGGTTTCGCCTATAAGGAAAAACTTTCCGCCTCGTCCCTCATACTGCTTCCTGTCGACATTTTCAGTATAAGTCCTAACTACGACAGGGTCGGATATATGTTTCGGGGAAACGAGCGCTTTCTTTATTTGCGCAGAGTTTTTTTGGATAAAACCTCCCGCTATATCTATCAATTCCTGTGCGTTACGGTATGTCCTTGTTATGCTAAGCTCTTGTCCGTACCCAAAACTTTCCTTGAATTTCGTAAACAAAGTTATGTCTGAACCAGCATAAGCGTATATCGACTGCCAATCATCACCAACCGCAATAACTTTCGCATCACAAAGATTACTTAGTTCCTTAGTCAAATTAAAACGTTGCCGTGATATATCCTGATACTCGTCGACAATGATATATTTAAACTTTAATTTTTCTCCTTTAAGCTGTTCGTCACGTATAATACGCGCGGACTCGTTTATCATGTCCTCAAAATCTATGGCATTACGCTCTTTCAGGCATTTTGAATACTCATAATAACACTGCTCACATATAGTCAAAAAAAGCTTTGTCCGCTCATTTTTCGATTTATAAGCAAAGCGACTGAAATAATCCGGTGTATATCCGTTTGTCTTAAAATTGCTGATAAAAGTGCAAACCAATTTCACCAAACGTGATATGTATTTATTTTCTTCGGTGGAGACAATCTTCTCAAAAACTTCCTTAGAGGAACGCGGACGTAACTCGAAACCATGCTTTAATAGTTTCTCACGTAAATGTTCCAATAACGTACGCCCGTCTTTAAATCGAGAGAACGTGTATATCAAATCTGTCTTATGCTTCCTATGAAGCATTATCTTCTCGTTGACTTCACTCTTGTATCGTTCTATTTCTTCATCGCTATAACGGCTGTTGCGCCCATCCTCAGTAATGCCAAAATGCTCTATATAATCAACCTTATCCCCCTGCGTGATTGTAAAATCGGGAGTATATGGCTTATGGGAACGAAGAATATTGTAAGGATAGATTTTTTCGTATGAATAATCTATACCGTTAAGGTATAAAAAATTAGCTATTAATACTTCTTGTTGAGAGCGCAGAGTTTCATGTGCAATAGTTATGCGCCGCCCTGTCCGCTTGTCAATGACATCATCCACATATTCAGAAATATTGCCACGTATGGTTGAAAAATCAGCCTTAGCAATAT
>ERZ1664506.30-NODE-30-length-14177-cov-7.849313_pt1 | contig 14177 bp, 11 predicted proteins | sample MGYA00575341_ERZ1664506 | MGnify/ENA primary metagenome ERZ1664506 (study PRJEB40874, sample SAMEA4040754) | Gallus gallus | biome: gut; material: content | place: India | collected 2016-01-01 | study: EMG produced TPA metagenomics assembly of PRJEB14491 data set... | reverse complement strand
ATGATAAACATGCCACCTAAGTTTTTAATTACGTTGTATAATTTTGTATTTGGCAAGTACGCTTTACCTTTAATAACATAGTGCCCCTCTCCATCTGTCCTTAAATCAGGCCCTAAGAAAAACGGCGTCAACAACAATATATTAAAGCATGGATTTTGCCGACGAAGGCAACAGCCCGGCTTTGCGCAGCCGATGCGGATTTGATGACAGACCCGGAGGCTACATCGAAAAACGTTGCAAATATATAAATAAGTATCAATAGCATGTCATTTTTTAACTAATACTATATTGTTTAACTTTGGTAACTCAAAAGACTATGGATTATTCAAAATCTAAATCAACCATGAAGGGCGTAGTGCTGGCACTCGGAATAGCCTGCGCCGCTTCCAACGCTTTTGCAGTTTCACTTGCAGCTCCACCGGAAAGCGCGGGCGTGAACGCCCCGATGGCCGTGCAGCAGAAAGTGACGGTGACGGGTAACGTCAGTGACGCGGCCGGTCCGCTAATCGGTGCTACCATCAAGGTGAAGGGCTCGTCCACCGGTGTCGTAGCCGACATGGACGGTAACTTCAAAATCCAGGCAAACCCGTCTGATGTGCTTGAAATCTCCTACATCGGTTACATCACCCAGGAAGTGACCGTAGGCAACAAGACAAAGCTGACAATCACGCTCGAGGAAGAGAAGCACAACCTCAACGAGGTGGTAGTCATCGGTTACGGTACGCAGAGGCGCGAGGCCGTGACTGGCTCTGTTGCCAACGTCAGCGGCGCCGAGCTGAACCAGATTGCGGCAACCAACGCAGCCCAGGCGCTCCAGGGCCGCGTGGCCGGTGTGCTCATGACGCAGACCTCTTCAAAGCCTGGCGCGGAGATGCAAATCCGTATCCGCGGCCAGCGTTCGCTCAACGCAAGCAACGACCCGCTCATCGTGCTTGACGGAATACCCTTCATGGGTCAGCTATCCGACATCAACCCCGGCGACATCAAGTCGATGGACATCCTGAAGGACGCCTCCGCAACCGCCATCTACGGTAGCCGCGGTGCCAACGGTGTCATCCTTATCACCACGGTGAAGGGTATGCAGGGCTCGCCCGCAAAGGTAAGCTACAACGCTTACGTGGGCTTCAAGACCGTGTTCCACAAGTACCCGATGATGAACGGAAAGAAGTTTGCCGCCATGCGTAAGTATGCTGCGACAGCTCCAAACGGAACGGGTGGATTTTCAAACTCTCTCGATGAGAGCGACGATACTGATACCGACTGGCAGGACTTGTTCTACCGCACGGGTATCACCCACAGCCATGACGTAAGCATCTCGGGTGGAACACAAGGCGGAAGCTACAGCTTCGGCGCAGGTTACTACCATGACGAGGCCGTCATCCCGACACAGGGCTATGACCGTATCTCCATCCGTGGTAACTTCGACCAGAGCGTAGGCAAGTATTTCCGCTTCGGCCTCTCGACCAATACCAGCTACCGTGAAACTAAGGGCAACAACATAAGCATGTACAATGTGTTGGCGCAGAGCCCGCTGGCTTCTCCGTACGATGAGAACGGCAACCTTAAGCGTACTATCAAATTGGCTATGGACGAAATGTTTGTCCTCACCAAGGATGTGGCAGAGAGCCTTAAGGACAACTGGATGAACGAGGAGAAGGGTCTCGGTACATACAATACGATGTTCGCAGAGGTTAAGTGCCCGTGGATTGAAGGCCTTAGCTACCGTATCAACGTCGGCTTGAACTACCGTTCGTCAAAGCAGGGCGTCTTCACCGGTACAGGCGTGAACAGTGCCAACGCTTCTACGATAAACAGTGCTTCTGTGCAGCAGGACATCACGAAGAACTGGGTAGTTGAGAACCTTCTCACATACGACCGTACCTTCGCAGAGAAGCATCACGTAAACTTCACCGGCCTCTACTCTGCCGAGCAGACTACGTTCGAGCGCACGTACATGTCTGGACAGGGTATTCCGGCTGAATACTTCCAGTATTACAACATTGGTGCGGCTACGCAGAATCTCGCTGTAGACCCGACGAAGCAGAACTACTGGCAGAGCGGCCTCATGTCATGGATGGGACGTATCATGTACACCTACGACAACAAGTACATGATTTCAGCGGCAGTCCGCGGCGATGGTTCTTCACGCCTGGCAAAGGGACACCAGTGGCACACATATCCCGCAGTGTCGGTAGGTTGGAACATATCTCGCGAGAGCTTCCTCAAAGACGTGAAGTGGATTGACAACATCAAGCTGCGCGTAGGTTACGGTGAGACTTCTAACCAGAGTATCGACCCGTATTCAACTCTTGGCGTGCTTGCAAGCCGTCCTTATAACTTCGGCCCGTATGACTATCTGCGCGGATATTATGTGAATACCCTTCCTAACGACGACCTCGGCTGGGAATACTCTTCTACATGGAACTTCGGTGTTGACTTCTCGTTCTTCAGCGGCAGGTTGAACGGTACCATGGAGTATTACATTCAGAACACCAAGGACTTGCTCCTCGGCGTTTCGCTTCCGGCTACATCGGGCGTGGGCAGCTACATGGCCAACGTGGGTAAGACACGCAACACCGGTTTCGAGTTCAGCCTCAACGGCATAATCCTTGACAACAAGAACGGCTGGACATGGGATGCAGGCATCAACTTCTACTACAACCACAACGAACTTGTAGAGCTCGCTTCAGGCGCGAAAGAGGATGTGGGCAACCGCTGGTTCGTAGGCCATCCGATTGACGTAATCTACGACTACAAGAAAATCGGCCTCTGGCAGGAGGGCGACCCGTATCTCGAAGTCCTCGAGCCGGGCGGCAACGTCGGTATGATTAAGGTCGAGTACACCGGTGAATATGACGCAAACGGCAAGCCTGTACGCCAAATCAATTCAGAAGACATGCAGGTTATGGACATGGAGCCTGACCTCGTGGGCGGTTTCAACACCAATGTTTACTACAAGGGCTTCGACTTCTCGCTCATCGGCGCATTCCAAATCGGCGGAACTCTTATCAGTACGCTCCACTCTTCGAACGGTTATCTCAACGCATTGACAGGCCGTCGCGGACAAATCGACGTTGACTACTGGACTGAGACTAACACTGACGCCAAATACCCGAGGCCGGGTGGTATCTCTTCAAGCGACAACCCGAAGTATGGAAGCACGCTCGGTTACTTCGATGCAGGCTACCTCAAGGTACGCGCCATCACCATAGGTTATGACTTTGCTAACTTGAAGGCAGTCAAGGAATTCGGCATCAGCAAGCAGCGAGCTTACGTGACGGTGCAAAGTTCGGTCTTCCTGTTCTCGCAGTCAACCAACGAGTGCGGACTCGACCCCGAAGCCAACACCCTCAGTACAGATAGTAGCACTATAGCAGTTACGATGGAAGGATATACCGGCTCGAATGCGTTGCCGGTTATCGGATACAAAACTCCTGCCACACGTAATTTCTTATTCGGTATAAATCTGACTTTCTAAAATCGACAAACCATGAATACGATTATAAATAAAATAAGGAACTTCGGCTTGGCGTCTTTGGCTTTGCTGACGCTCGGCTCATGCTCTGACATCCTTGACGAGCAGCCGCGTACCGACTTTGACCCTAATTTCTTCACCCAGCAAGGTGGTGTTGAGGGTGGCTTGACAGCTCTTTATGCCCACTTGCGCGATACATACGGACAAGGTTACTATTACAATAACTGCGAGACAGGTACTGATGAGTACACCTACGGCCAGGGTGCAGACGCAAACTTCAAGGATGCCGACCTTTCAGGTGCAGGCTCGTTGACATCACAATCAAGCCGTTCTGACGTGCTTTGGAATTCTTCGTTCACATACATCAATACCGCCAGCGGAGTTATAGAGAACGGTACGGCGGCGGGAATGGCAGAGTCGCTTCTCAGCGAGGCGCGCTTCTTCCGCGCGTTCGACTACTTCCGTCTCGTGCAGATGTTCGGCGGCGTACCTCTCGACCTCGGTTCAGGAGAGTTGAAATTCAACATTACCCCTGCCCGAGTATCTAAGCGTAACACGGTGCCCGAGGTTTATACGAAGGCCATCTTCCCCGACCTGCTCATTGCTATCGAGAACTTGCCGGAGTCTGGACGTGTTACCGGCGGTGTTACCAAGACTGCGGCACGCCTCGTGCTGGCACAGGCTTACCTGACATACGGCTGGTGGCTTGAAAATCCGAACGACATTCCTACTTATCCGGAGTGTGACCGCGTTGACCCTGACGGTCACGACGCACAGTGGTACTTCCAGGCTGCATACGACACGGCTCTTGAGGGCATACAGAATCCCGGCCCGTTCGCGCTTCAGCCTACGTTCTATGATGTTCATCTCGGCTCTAACGACCGCAACAACGAGATACTTCTCTATGCCGACCATACGGAGAACAGCGAGGAATACAACGGCGGTTCGTTAAGCTACGGTAGCGGTGGCGCACCTGACAACTTCGCAAGCTGGATGGTTGCATGGAGTTATGACACCATGACAGCATTGAGAGGCGACTTGACCGGTGAAAACAAGGCTGCTTTCACGCCTGTATTGCGTGCCGCAACACAGGACCTCGGCCGTCCATGGGTACGTATGGCACCTCCGCAGGAAGTGTTCAAGAATACGTTTGCCGACAAGACTTACGACTCACGTTATGACGGAACGTTCACTACTGTGTTCCGTTCAAACTGGAACTTGAATGCAGACTTCGCAGGCATTCAGACTGCTATAAATCCGTTTAACAACCTTGAGATAAGGCTGGGTGAGCCGGTTATGACCTTCCTTGACGAGGATATTCCCGGTATTAAGTATCTGACAGCTGAAGAATTGGCGAATGATGCAGACAAAGGACATTTCGGAAATGCCGTCGGCGGAGGTTGGTTGCCCGACCGTCCTGACTATGTGGTAGGCCCATCGGCCATCAGCCGCCGTAAGTACCCGATATTGTGGAAGCTTGGCCCGTATCGTACAGACAATAACGGTACTATCGGCCAGCCCAACGCCGGCAGCACCCGTCCGTTCAACATCCTTAAGTTCTCCGAGCTTTACTTCGCCGCAGCCGAGGCTGCTGTAAAGGGAGCGCAGACGCAGTCGGGCTATTCTGCACGCGAGCTTATCAACGTTATCCGTGGCCGTGCAGGCGTATGGCGCTTCAGCAACGCCAAGAACGAGGTTTACGAGGCGGACTTCAGTCAGGAGATGAAGGACGCAACACCGCAGACTATCACCATAGACTACATCCTCGACGAGCTTAGCCGCGAATACTTTGGCGAAGGTCACCGCTGGTTCGACCTCGTGCGTACCCAGACATGGGCGGAGCGTGCAGCAACGTACACTATCGCCGACATTAACTGGGAAAGCTACGAACCGCAGACATTTACCCGTGACATTCCGAAGGAATATTATCTCCGTCCCATCCCGCAGAGCCAGCTCGACGCCATGGAGATGACGGCCGAGGAGAGGGATGCGTTCCAGAATCCAGGATACAGGTATTAATTACCTGACAGTACACATTGGGACAAGAGTGTTTCAACTGTGTTGTTTAAGTTAATTTGGAGGGCGCACCGCGTGAGCGGAGCGCCCTCTTTTTTGCAGGTGATTATCCGGTAGCTTCAGCCCCATGCTTTCTTGTCATTCAGCCTTTTGTCCCTTACGTTCCAACTTGCGGTTCTTCCGCAGTTCAGGGGTATAGGATTACTATATCTTCTTTTGTCTTTGTGATTGCATTTCATGTACACACCCTACTTCAATCCAGGCTGTCGGTAATCGTCATTCCGCGCTCCGACGCGGAATCCAGAAAATACAGAGGACGTAAAATGGTGTAGGCTGTATACACTGGATTCCGCGTCGGAGCGCGGAATGACGATTACCGACAGCCTGGATTAAAGCAGGGTGTTTTCATTAATAGAGCTTTTACTTTATCCAACAGATATGCGGATGACCCCAACTTGCGGCAAATCACACGGTAAAAGGCCGCCTTTTGGACGGTGAAACACGGCCTTTTGCAGTGCGGTTTGCCGCCTTTCGCAAAGCGTTGGCATAAAGGCCGTTGCGTTATGTGCATAATGCAGTGCGCCGGAGTGTGGCAGGACGGTGTACACGGTGCCTTTTGTCATAATGCTGTTGACAATGGTCTTTGTTGTCGGTTTGCTGCTTTATTTCTATTTAATTTCGCTGCGTAGCGCGGAGCAGGCGGTCAGCCGCGGGCGCGAGGGCATAGAAATGGCAACCGGGCAAGACGCTTAGTAAATGTTAACAAAACTATTCGGGCTAAAATTTGGATATGTACGGGATTTATTATTAATTTGCAATATATTATATCCATAATCGACATAGATGCAGACTCTTGCAGAACTATCCATCAAGAATTTCAGAGCCATCAAGCGTGCTGACATCCAGCTTGACGGTATCACAGTCGTGTCAGGTGTGAACGGGTGCGGAAAGAGTACGATATCCAAGCTTCTCTATTATATATTACGTAACGCCAATGCTTATGAAAAGCTGGTAAAGGCTGACATAAACAACCAAATACGTCCGTATTTGCGAGCGTTGGACCAAATTCAGTTTTTGGCTTTCAGGTATGAGCGGGGTCACAGGATGTTACGCCGTATTGACTTTGATTTTTCAAGTGTTGATGACGTAATCAGGAGCATTGACGTGATAAGGGAACTTTGCAACAGGTTTCTTGAATTTGAGGAAACGTTGCAACGTGAAGGGAAAACTGCTGTCACCGGGCGTTTGCAGATGATTTTACGCTCAACGTTGAAAGCAGGAGATGATTGGACCACCAAAAAGATGCTTGATACGTTGGTTGAGCGTATTTCTGAACACTGTTCACGGGCTGACATGTTGGTGACGGAGCGTCCTTACAGGCTGTTGAAGAACCGGATTGACGGTCTGTTTGATGCAGACATATCAAAGAAGGCCGTATTGAAAGAATATGGGGATACGGTATTCGGCGAGAATATATCTAACGTCCCAATATTGCATTATATAAACAAGGTGGCTTATATTGACACGCCGATGGTTATAGGCATGGAAACATCCATGCGCCAACCCTCGTACTGGAGGGAACTGAACGACCTGCTTAAAGAGCCTCCTAAGCGTGGTTACAAGCGAGCCATTAATAATATAATAAAAAGCGAAATAATGAATGGTGACGCTTCGTTTGACGATGACAGCCTTTCTGGAGGCTTTAAGTTCAAGCAGGCGGACGGCAAGGAGTTCGACCTGCTGGAGTGTGCCACGGGCATAAAGTCGTTCTCCATGTTGCAACTTTTGTTGAAAAACCTCTTCCTTGACGACAGCACACTTATGATAATTGATGAGCCAGAGGCGCATCTGCATCCCCAATGGATTGTGGAATACGCACGATTGATTGTGTTGCTACATAAAAGGGTGGGTGTAAAGTTCTTCATCGCGAGCCATAGTACCGACATGGTAAGTTCCATAAGGTACATAGCGGAAACGGAAAGGTGTTTGTCTTCGTTGTCTTTTTATGTGGCGGAGCGCGACGCGCGCGAGGTCGACGCGTTCAATTTCCGTGCGTTGGGGCATGACATAGAGCCCATTTTCGAGTCTTTCAACAAGTCTTTTGAAAAATTGGACTATTATGTCGGCAAAGGCAAAGAGTGAAAAGGGCAAGTCCGTTGTGAAACATGTGTACCGCAGCGATACGGCTATACGTGGTTTTGTGAGGGGTGACGCCTGCATGGAGAAAAGCTTGGATAAGGTTGTGCGCATCCTCCGCAGGGAGGGTTACAAGGGCAGGGCGTGCCCTTGTAAAGACGAGATGGCCTTGGACTTGGATAATGTTGAAAAACTTTTAAAGCAAGGTAAGAGTGGCGTCATTCAAGATGAGACTGTCGATTTTGTTGTATGCCTTGAAAAAGACTTGCTCCTGCTTGTAGAGGCTAAATTGCGTGTGGATAATGCTGCTTCTATTTCAACGAATGAGATATGTGGAAAGATACGGCATTCACGTGACATGTTGCAGGCATGTGATAACTTTGTTCATTTTGAAAAAACGGTAATCGTGTTATTGAAAGACAAGAATTATCAGCAAAATTATAGACGCTTGCGCAACATGTTGATGCCACGCCACCCTGATGTTGTGCCTTCGACAGTCAGCGGGTTGTATTCAGATTATTTTTGTCTTTAGCCATATATTTTTGTTTTTACAGCCTTCCTTCCTCGGAGTAGCTGTAATACCGGCCGTCGGTGACTATGAGGTGGTCGAGGAAGTGCAGGCGCATCAGTTCGCAGGCTTTCTTCATGCGCTGTGTCAGACGGTCGTCGTCACCACTGGGCCGGGTGTTGCCGCTTGGGTGGTTGTGGCAGAGAGCCAGGACGGTGGCGTTGCAGAGCAGGGCGTTCTTCACGGCGAGGCGTATGTCTACGGCGGTCTCGGTGATGCCGCCGTGCGACAGCATGACGCTTTTTATCAGCTTGAAGTTCTGGTTCATCAGCAGCACCCACGCCTCTTCTTCGGGCAAGTCCTGCATTTTCGGTAGCATGTATTCGTATATGGCGGCGGCAGAGTCGAGCTTTTGGCGCTCTTCGGCCTTTTCGGCCTGCCGCCGTTTGCCTAGTTCGCAGGCGGCGATGATTGTCACGGCTTTTGCCGGGCCGAGGCCTTTGTAGCGACCGCCGGTCAGTTCGTCAATGGTTTTCTTGCCCAGCGTGTTGAGGTTGTTGCCGCAGTCGGCGAGCACGCGCTTCATCAGGTCTACGGCGCTTTCGTCCTGTGAGCCGGAGCCTATGAGTATTGCTAGCAGCTCGGCGTTGGTCAGCGTCGCTGCGCCGTGCTTCATCAGTTTTTCGCGCGGGCGGTCTTCCTCCGCCCATTGGTTTATGGAAAGTTTGTTCATGGTTGTTTAATTGAGAATTTAGAATTGCAGATTCCCAACTCTAAAATCTCATTTGTAAAACGTTTTCTCAAAAGCGTGGAACTCGTCTTGGCCTTTTACGCAGCGTTTCCACCATGCGTTGATTAAGCCGCAGCCGTAGCCGTTGAGCTGGATGAACGCCGCCGGGACGCTCAGACGGCCTACCTTGAGGCTCTTGTTGGCGGCGGTGGAGTCGGCGGCGATGAGCAGGCAGTAAAGCAGTATGGGCAGCCACGGTGCGGCGCACAGCCAGTACCAGCGGTGTATGTCGTCATACTCCATAAGGATGCGCCCTACGGCCGATGTTAGCACGAGCGCGCATACGCCGACGGTGAACACCATGGGCAGCATGTGGACGAGCTTTAGCGACTCGGGGTATTTCTTGTAAAGGTTGATGCGCGCTATGCCGCTGTTGTACACCTGGCGGAAGAACTTGCGGAAGTCGGTGCGCCGCTTGTGCCACACCCATGCTTCGGGGAACAGGCGGCAGCGGCATCCAGCCTTGAATATGCGTATGCTGAAGTCGATGTCTTCGCCGAAGCGCATCTTTGAGAAACCTCCGAGGCGCAGGTAGACGTCGCGGCGTATGCCCATGTTGTATGAGCGCGGGTAGAACTTGTCGAGCTTTTTCTTGCCTCCGCGTATTCCGCCCGTGGTGAAGAAGCTTGTCATGGAGTAGCTTATGGCCTTTTGCGTGTCGGTGAACGAGGCGTGCGCACGGTCGGGACCGCCGAAGGCGTCGGCCGGTTCGCGGTCAAGTTCGCTGTCAACGGCCTGAAGATAGCTTTCGGGCAGTACGACGTCGGAGTCGAGCACTATAAGGTATTCGCCCTTCGAGCGTTCCGCGCCGTAGTTGCGGCTCTGCCCCGGGCCGCTGTTTGGCTTGGCGTAGTAGTGCAGGTCGAGCCTGCCGGCGTATTTTGCACACACGTCTTTGCATGGCACGGAGCTGCCGTCTTCCACGATTATCACCTCAAAGTCTTTGACGGTCTGCGTGGTAAGGCTTGCAAGAAGTTCGTCAACTTCGTCGGGGCGGTTGTACACGGGGATGATGAAAGAGTATTTCATAGGTGTCAGTGGTTGAAGAATTAAGGTGGTTGTAGGAGCAAAAGACGTGTGCCTTGTCTTTTAATCCCGTAATGGTTAAAGTAATAAAGGGAGCCAAGGGAGTTGAAGACGTATGCTTTATTGTCGTGCCTGACCTTGAAAGCTGTTGTCTTTAACTCCTTTGGCTCCCTTTGTCGCCTGAACTCCCAATAAAGCGGGTTATTCCTTTACGCGGTTGAGATAGCTGCCGTCGCGTGTGTCTATCTGGATGAGGTCGCCCTCGTTGATGAACAGCGGCACGCGTACCTCGACGCCGGTCTCGAGCGTAGCGGGCTTGGTGGCGTTGGTGGCGGTGTCACCCTTTATGCCCGGTTCGCTGTGGGTTACGCGCAGGTTGGTCTTGACAGGCATCTCGGCGTAGAGAATAGTGCCGTCGGTAGTGTCGGTCACAACCTCTACCACGTCGCCTTCCTTCATGTAGTCAACGCCGATGATGTTGTCGCGGCTGATTGGAAGCTGCTCAAACGTCTCCTGGTTCATGAAGATAAGCCCCGTAGGGTCTTCATAGAGATACTGGTATGGGCGGTGCTCTATGCGTACGTCCTCGAGCTTGAAGCCAATCTGGAATGTGCGCTCAAGCACACGTCCGTCGGTTACGTTCTTCAGTTTGGTGCGCATCACGGTGTTGCCCTTGCCCGGTTTTACGTGCTGGAAGTCGATGCAAATCCATACTTGGTTGTCCATGCGGATGCATGTACCTTTCTTTATTTCCTGTGAGTTAATCATTTTGTATGTATAATTAAATGTTGTTGTCTGTTTGCCGGTAGCGTCAAGGTGTCAATGAGCAGGCCTCCGCTTTGCCCTTTGGCATGGCCTTGCACGCCTAAAAAGTTGACTTTCAGGCTGCAAAGTTACTATTTTTTTAGAAAAAAGCATAAAACAAAGGCCTAAAAAACACTTAATCCTTGGTTGTTTGAAAAGAAATGTGTACTTTTGCAGCCCAAAGCGTAGAAACGAATAACAACAAAATAAAAACAAGAATATGAAAAGAACATTTCAGCCGAACAACAGGCGTAGGGTGAACAAGCACGGTTTCCGTGAGAGAATGGCAACGAAAAACGGCCGCCGCGTGCTTGCTGCGCGCCGCGCAAAGGGTCGCAAGAAGCTTACAGTTTCTGACGAGCACCACGGAAAGTAACCGTCAGCACGTAAGAAATTGAACCGGAAAAGGAAAGAAGTAAAGCGATGTCTTTGCTTCTTTCTGTTTTTTTTATACCTTTGCAGGAAAACATACGACAGGAATGAAGACAAAAGATTTCTTCAGAAAAATCTTCAGTTTGAGGCTTTGGTTGAACCTGGCCTCTATGCTGGTTGTCGTCGTCTTGTTGTGTTGGGGCGTGAAGGTCGGTCTTGACATATATACCCACCACGGCGAGGAGATAACCGTGCCCGACGTAAGGCGCAAGTCTTTCGCCGACGCGGAGCACATCTTGACGGGACAAGGGCTTGGCATCGTGGTGAGCGATACCGGGTATGTCAAGACGTTGCCGCCTGACTGCATCCTTGAACAGTCGCCAGAACCTGGCAAGAAGGTGAAGTCGGGGCGCGTGATGTATGTGGTAATCAATTCTTCGCATTCGCCTATGCTCACCATCCCCGACATTATAGACAACTGTTCTTACCGCGAGGCGCGCGCCAAGCTGATAGCCATGGGCTTCAAGATAGGGCCTACGGAGTATATACCTGGCGAGGGAGAGTGGCTGTATGGGCTGAAGTCGAAAGGACGGCTGTTGCAGAACGGGCAGAAGGTTTCGGTCAATGATGTCATCGTAATGCAGGTGGGTGATGGTATGCGCGACATGAACGACTCCATAGTGTTTGCCGAACCCGAGTTTTATGATGAGTTCGGAGATTCGGCGACGGCGTTGCCGCCGTCAGACGGAGTGCTTTACACCGGGCCTGAGCAGAGCGGTGACGTAGACGAGTTCGAGGTTGTTACCGGGCCGGAACAGTAATCTTTGAACGTCAGGACTTTTCGCATCAATCAGCCATGGCAGAAGATTTTATCGACGACATTGAGTTGGACGACGATGACGGGCAACAGCTGTATGAGCATTTGCGTGTCGTTGTAGACAAGGGACAGGAGCCGTTGCGCATCGACAAGTTCATGCTGAAGAAACTGCAGCACACAAGCCGCAACCGTATACAGCGTGCGGCCGACGCCGGTTTCGTGCATGTCAATGACCGCCCGGTTAAGAGCAATTACAGGGTGCGCCCCCTTGACGTGATTACGTTGATGCTCGATAGGCCGCAATATGACAACACCATCGAGCCGGAGGACATTCCGCTTGACATAGTTTACGAGGACCAGGAGCTTATGGTGATAAACAAGCCCGCCGGACTTGTTGTGCATCCGGGATGCGGTAACTGGCACGGCACGCTCGTGAATGCTGTGGCTTGGCACATGAAAGACGTGCCTACGTATGACCCCAACGACCCGGAAGTGGGCTTGGTGCACCGCATTGACAAAGATACGAGCGGCCTGTTGGTCATAGCTAAGACACCTAATGCAAAAACAAAGCTCGGCCTGCAGTTCTTCAACAAGACCACCCATCGTAGCTATAACGCTCTTGTCTGGGGTAATTTCACTGAAGATGAAGGCCGTATAGAAGGCAACATAGGGCGTGACCCGCGGGAACGTATGCGCATGGCGGTGTTTTCTCCTGATTCGGAGACGGGCAAGCCGGCTGTGACACATTACCGCGTGATTGAGCGTTTCGGGTATGTCACTCTTGTGGAGTGCATCCTTGAGACGGGACGCACGCACCAGATAAGGGCGCACATGCGGCATATCGGCCATCCGCTCTTCGCCGACGAGCGTTACGGAGGCACCGAGATACTGCGTGGCAACCGCACGGGCAGCTACCGCCAGTTCATTGAAAACTGCTTCAAGACATGCCCACGGCAGGCGCTTCACGCCAAGACGCTGGGCTTTGTGCATCCGGCTACAGGCGAGCAGATGGACTTCACCTCTCCGCTTCCTGACGACATGGAGCGGCTTATTGCAATGTGGAGGGTGGTTGTAAAAGGAAATGAATTTAAATAAACATATTTTATGAAAAATCTAAAGAGGACGATAGCCATCGTATGCGGAGGCGATTCTTCCGAGTATGGCGTCTCTTTGCGTTCGGCTCAAGGGCTTTATTCTTTCTTTGACAAGGAGAAATACAATGTTTACATTGTGGTAGTAAGGGGGCTTGACTGGCATGTTGAATTGCCTGACGGAACTACTACGCCGGTAGACCGCAACGACTTTTCGTTCATGGAAAACGGTAAATTTGTACAATTCGACTACGCTTACATCACAATACACGGCACGCCGGGCGAGAACGGCATTCTTCAAGGTTATTTCGAGCTTGTCCATGTGCCTTACTCTACAAGCGGAGTGCTTGTAGAAGCTTTGACTTTCAACAAGTTTGTGCTCAATCAATACCTTCGCGGCTACGGTGTCCGCGTGGCTGACAGCCTGCTCATACGCAAGGGATACGAGGAGATTGTCAGCGACGACGAAATCGAAGAGCGCATCGGTATGCCGTGTTTCGTCAAGCCTGCGGCTGACGGCAGCAGCTTCGGTGTGTCCAAAGTGAAGAACAAGGACCAGCTTGCTCCGGCCATACGCAAGGCCATGCTTGAGAGCGAGGACGTCATGGTGGAGCAGTTTATAGACGGTACGGAGATATCAATCGGCTGCTACAAGACTCGTGAAAAGAGCGTGGTGCTGCCTGCCACGGAAGTTGTTACGCAGCATGAGTTCTTTGACTATGACGCGAAATACAACGGGCAGGTGCAGGAAATCACGCCGGCGCGCCTTTCTCCAGAAACGACCAAGCGCGTCGAGGAAATCACGAGCCAAATCTACGACATACTGCACTGCAACGGAATGATACGCATCGACTACATCATCAGCCGCGGCAAGGGCAGCGACGGGCAGGAAGTTGACAAGGTGAACATGATTGAAATCAACACCACTCCCGGCATGACGGCCACGAGTTTCATTCCGCAGCAGGTCAAGGCGGCTGGCCTTAGCATGACCGACGTGCTTACCGACATTGTGGAAAACCAGTTCCGATAAATCTTTATTGAGTTTAAGACGTCAAGGGAATAAGTGTTTTGATTATTCCCTTGGCGTTTTTACTTACTTATAATTTTACACTTGACTTTCTATTAAAGTACCAGTTGAGTTT